>JAEEGH010015999.1_pt1 | contig 16192 bp, 15 predicted proteins | sample 9134181 | NCBI WGS metagenome assembly JAEEGH01 (sample SAMN16246544, study PRJNA631951) | gut metagenome | biome: gut microbiome; feature: rumen; material: DP-attached | host: Bos | place: Iran: Karaj | collected 2018-10
CGGTGTCGTCATGGTCACCCAACCCTTGGTCCAATGCCTTACCACCGCTTATTTCGGAAAGCTCACCGATAAAATGGAGAACAAAGCTATCCTTCCAACAGTGGGAATGATCCTCACTGCAGTGTGTCTGTTCACATACACGACCTATGATATCGACACCCCTCTTTACATGCCGATAGTATCCATGATAATCGGAGGATTGGGATTCGCCATGTTCTCCTCCCCGAATACCACGATCATAATGTCCTCAGTTCCAAGGGAGCACACCAGCGAAGCATCGGGAATGGTCTCCTTCATGAGACAGTCGGGAATGGTGGTCAGCATGGGTATCGCTATGCTCATAATCACAGTGACCATGGGTTCAACCGATAATCTTGGCCCGGAGACGTACGGATTGTTCCTAAACGCCATGACGCTTTCGATGACCGTTTGTTTGGTCATGTGCATCATCGGAGCGATAACTTCTGTATTTAGAGGAATTCCTAAAAAAATTTAAATAAAATTACGTAAAAAGAATCAATTTATACTATTCTACGCATTTTTTCCCTAATGGATGAAGCGGCAAAGAGCAATTTTGATTTCCAGAAGATAATTGCAGTCGTAGGATTCTCTTTGATGGCGATCAAGTTTGTCGCCTATTACCTGACAGGATCGATGGCGATTCTAACAGATGCCTTGGAATCGATCGTCAATGTGGTGGCCGCTTTCGTAGGGCTGTATGCTCTATATCTTTCTGCACAGCCTGCTGATAAATCGCATCCATTCGGCCACGGTAAGATCGAGAATATCTCAGCCATCATCGAGGGTTCTATGATACTTGTTGCTGGTGGGCTGATCATATATGAGTCCATAATGTCCTTGCTGAATCCTGGAGAGATAAGGCAGCTGGACATAGGTCTCGTTATTGTCGCCGCTGCGGCATTGGTCAACTATCTTGTCGGCAAGGCCGCGATCAGGAAAGGAAAGAAGACCCGTTCACCCGCATTGGTGGCCAGCGGAAAGCATCTTTGTTCGGATACATACTCCTCCGTCGGAATCATATTGGGATTGGTCGTCGTGTATGTGGCCATCGCCCTAGGGTATGACGCAGCATGGTTGGATTCTTCCATAGCGATTATTTTTGGATTCATCATCGGATACACTGGAATCCATGTGATCAAGCAGAGCATTGATGATTCAATGGACAGGAATGACGAAGAGCTCATGGAGCAGATAACAGCCCTCCTCAATGAGTACAGGCACGATGATTGGATCGACATCTACAAGGTAAGATTGATCAAGTACGGTCACGGACTGTTCGTCGATATGCATCTCGTTCTTCCCAGGGATATGCCTGTATCGGAATCATATGAGGAGGAAGCGCAGATCGAAGAGGCTATCAAATGGAAATTCGGTGAAGAGGTCGAGGTGTCGGTCACAGCTTCGCCATGTACCGATTTCTTCTGCAGATACTGCGATAGGAACTGTTTCAACAGATGCGAGGATTATGAGAAGCATCTCAAATGGACCTCGGATTCGCTGATGAACCCGTACATGCACAACCCTCCCAGAGTTATCGTCATCGACGGTTCTTTAAACAACGACCGCTGATACGTTGGACATGAGTCAGGAAATACCTGCGGAGATCTCCGCTGTCGGATTGGAAGAGTGGTTCGGTTCGCTCAACGATATGAACAAGGTCAAGGTAAAGAGATACTTGAACTGCATAGACACCACATCCAAGCAGGGTTTCCTGGTCGATCTCATGGTCCGCTCCAGCAATGACGCGAACTACAAGCTTTCTGTCATTGCCGGAGAGTACGCTCTGTCGCAGGAACTGTCCGATTATGACAGGTTCAAGGTCACCGAGGCATACATAGACGGGCTGTTCGGAGCGGAGGAGTTCGACAAGCTCAAAGAGGAATGCTGCAAGAATCTCGATCTGTTCCCATCAATCAAGGATCAGTTCCTTGAGGATAACGGCGGCGAGCTTCCTAAGACCATCTATTGCCGTAACAGGCTCATAGACACCATGGTCGGTGTCGAATCCGATTACGAGGGTGCGATCCAGGCATTGGATGAGTTCGTTGCCATCGGCATAATGAACGAGGACGAGCTCAGCTATCGTAAGCAGAGTCTGAAGATCCACAGGATGCAGAGAACGTTCGACAGCGTGTTCAGTCTTCGCCCGAAGGAGTGAGACTTCTCCAAGATATCATCGGAATCACGTCGATAGCAGGTTCTTCGTAAGGGTGGACATAGGATATCATCGCGATCACCTTCTCGAGGTCCTTCTTTTTGACGGCGAATTCAACTCTCATCTCGTCGGCAACCTCTATCTTTCCGATCGTTCCGTTGTAAGGGTTCGCTCCAGGCAGAGGCCTCCAGGTTCCTTTCACCGGCCAATACATGTATGTGCGGTCGTAGTTGGGATAAAGAGGCTCCATGACATCATTCACGGAATCCATCAAACGCTCGAGGAATTCCTCGGGGATGTTCACGCCTATCTTGTAGATATCAGGATTTGTTGGCATCGTATTCCTTTATGATGCGGTCGACCTCTTCAAGACGCTGAGGGATCTGAGCGTTCATCTTCCTTGCACCCTTTGCGAGCCATGCTGTGCTCAGGACCGTAGCTAGTCCGGCCATCCAAGGGGTTGTGTAAGCGTACGCTGCGAATATCCCGGTGACCTTCTTCAGATCATTGATGCTGAGGATCTTCTCTATCAGGTGGTCGCCTTCCACAGGTTCAAGTTTTCCCCTTAGAGCTTTTCTAAGGAGTTTTGCTCCTCCGAGCGCAACCTCTATGCTCCACTGGACCTGCCCCAGTACCGGAGCGGGAACACCAGCTGCCTTTGTGGTCCTGTTCAGGATGGACTTTCTGAAGTCCTCGGCGGTGGTCCCTTCGAACTCGGTCCAATTGTATCCCGATGTGTAGATTGAGTGTGCATCGGAACCGGACATGTCGGCCCATCTGCCGGGGTACCTGTCCATGACCAATCTGGCGAATTTGTTGGAATAGGCGTCGGGATGTCCTCCGTTGATGGTCTCGAAACCATCTATGTCCAGAGTGAGGATGCGTTCCTTGAGGCCGAAGACATGGTAGCTGAAAGGATGGGGTGCTATAACGAGCCCTCCCTGTTCGCGAATGATGTCCACCGTTTCCTCGATCGGCAGATCCTCAGGTATCCTTTCGTTCAGGAAAAGCCCGATGACCTCTCCGTCATGGGTTGTGACCTCTTCCCCCACTATGACGTCGATATCGTCGAATCTCTTTGCATACTCTTGAGCGATGAATGCTCCCCTCGTTTCATCGTGGTCTGTGATCGCGATGACGTCCATACCGTTCTTTCTGCACTTGTCCACCTGCATTTCGGGCGAGAGGACAGATTCTGGAAATTTCATCACTCCTAACTTTGAAAAACCCGAGTACTGCGTGTGAAGGTGTGTGTCCGCTTTTCCCATCTTATGCCTCCGATCATTGATTGGTCTGCTGCAGAGCGTCGGAATAATAGTACTCGCCCTTGGACTTCTGTTCCCTGTCTAGTCTGGACTCGGGTTTGTTTATCCTCGGACGGTGCGAATCCGCATCTCTCCTGAATGTTATATCTACTGCTGCCAGGAACTTATTCATTCCTTCGCGCATGTCAAAAGGTCCGTCACCGACACCGTGGTGTCCCGGATCGCCTCCGAACACCATCATCGAATCGGAGACCATGTCAAGGAAATAGATGTCGTGGTCGACGATCATTCCGCTGCGTCCAGTCTTTTCCATCATTCTCCTGATGGTCTTGGCAGCATTCATCCTCTGGTTGGAATCAAGATATGCAGAGGGCTCGTCGAACAGATACATATCTGCCTCAGTGGCGAGGCACATTGTGATAGCTACGCGCTGTAGTTCTCCTCCGGACAGGTTCTTCACCTGCTTGTCCATGAGGTATTTGATGCCCAGCGGTTCAAGGACTTCTCCGTTGAAGAAGCTGGTGTTGACAGTATCGTAGTATTTCATGAACAGAAGGTCCTGAACCGTTCCGTCGAAATCTGCCGAGATGTACTGGGGTTTGTATGCTACTTTGACCTTGTTGTCCATCTCTCCAGAGTCCGGCTCTATCGCTCCGGCCAGCATCTTAACGAATGTCGTCTTTCCGGTGGCGTTCGGTCCCACGATTCCGACTGATTCTCCGATCTTCACAGCTCCGCCGGTGATGTCCAGTTTGAACTCTCCGAAGTCTTTCTTCAGATCCTTGAATGATATGATGTCCGCAGTCTGCCAGTCTGCTCTGGGAGGCGACGCCTCAAATTCAATGGGCCTGTCCCTGAACCTGATATTCTCCTCGGGGAGGTATCCGTCCAGATAGACGTTGATGGCGGTCCTGACCTGCCTGGCCATTGTGAATACTCCGTATGCTCCTTCGGTACCGTAGACGACGTTAACGTTGTCTGCGAGGAAGTCCAGGATAGCTAGGTCGTGTTCGATGACCATCACCTGTTTCTCTGCGCTCAGAGCCTTGATGAGCCTTGCCATCTTGACTCTCTGATAGATGTCCAGATAGGAAGTGGGTTCATCGAAGAAGTAAACGTCCGCATCCTTCATCATGGTAGCTGCCATGGCCAGACGCTGCAATTCTCCTCCCGAGAGTTTTGACAGTTCCCTGTCCAGAACCTCTGTGAGATCGAACGTCTCTGCTGCTTCTTCAAGAGTCATGCGCTCCTGGACCTTGGACAGAAGGTCTCTGACGACTCCGTTGGATGCTTTGGGAAGAAGGTCGACATACTGGGGTTTGATCGCTGTCTTGACCTTGCCTTCGTATACGTTCTTCAGGTAATCGTGGATCTCGGTACCTGCGAAGTGCTTCAGTACTTCCTCTTTGGAGGGCGGGTTCTCATAGTTGCCTAGGTTGGGGATCTCTGCACCGGACAGCATTTTGATCGCGGTGGACTTTCCGATACCGTTAGGCCCTAGGATACCAGTGACCAGTCCCTTCTTGGGAACAGGCAGCCTATACAGACGGAAACTGTTCTCGCCGTATTGGTGGATCATCTGCTCCTTCAGTTCATCGGCCAGACCGATGATCTTGACGGCATCGAACATACATTTGTTGACGCAGATACCGCAGCCTTGGCAGAGCTCTTCCGAGATGATGGGCTTGCCTCTTTCACCGAATGTTACGCACTCCACTCCAGTTCTGTTGAGTGGGCAGAATTTCTCGCATTCATGATTACATTTCCTGTTCTGACATCTGTCGATCAGGACCGCTGCTATCCGCATGCTGTGGTCGATTCAATTATAATATAAATAAGGTCAGTCGGGAACTGCGACTATCCTGAACGGAGAGGTCATTCCTCGGGGATTTCTTTCTTTTTCTTGAAGACGAAATACTTGCTGAAAACCCAATTCAGGACGATCTCGATTATGCTGGTGATGATCTTCGCCAGGAAACCGGGGGTGTCGACGATGAACGTGTCGATTCCGAAGTAAAGCAATATCGGGAACAGGATCCAAGCTATGATCCCGGTGAATATCCTGGACCCTATGAAGGCCGCCAATTCAGTGGCGACTGTTTTCAAGGCTAAGCTCTTGGCCTCGAAGACGTACCATTTATTCACGACGAAGGCGAACAATACCGCTACCAGCCATGACAGTATATTGGCGACATTCAGCTCGAAATGTAGGAAGTCTGTGAAGAGGAAGTATGAGCCCCAACAGACGAAAGTGGTGGCGACGCCCATTATCACGTACATGATAATTTCGCGATATTTGGTGAATAAATCCTTCGCCACTCCCATGCTCTAACGTATTCTTAGGATGTAAATATACTTATGTAAAAAATCGAAGTCTGGGACATTGGCTTTTATGTCCTTATTCAGGCTCGAATTCCGCACTTCTCCTTAGTTTGTTTCCGAACAGTCTGGTCATCAGTTTGAACATACCATATGCAAGTATCATGTCGAGTATGGCTGAGATGATCATTCCTAGAAGGTCAAGAATCTCCAGCGGTGCATCTATGTTGTCCATGACGATGAATTTGATGAAGAACATGATCGCCATGTAGAACGCATACATCCAAGGCAGTGCATTCCTGCCCAGATATTCGAGCGGTCTGCATCTGAGCCTTCCTTCAGGAATACGGAAGGTCAGAATGAAGAGGGGGATAGCGAGGACGACCGATCCTATGTAGAGGCTCGAGTACACGACGCCGGTCATCGGGGTGAAGTTGATGACCTCCCATACGGACATAGCCGCACCGATGACGGCAATTACTAGGAGAACCCATGTGTTCCAAAGGTCCGTCCTGTCGCTGTATTTGTGCAGGTAGTATCCCAACGGGAAGAAGAAGAAACCTTCGAAGCAGTAGAACACCTGACCTATGCTGTATGTGCTCATCCCGGCTATTTCGGGAATCGATGCCCAGGCGCAGATGTCGGCTGTGAAGATCAATATCGCCAGACAGATCGATCCGAATATCATGGAATACTTGAAGTTCACATGGTATCTGTAAAGGATCCAATGCAGCAGATAGATGGCGAACAGGAAGATGACGAACCATATGTGCTTGTTGGACCAGTTCATGACAATGAGGCCCTCCATGAGTTCGTCTGCTGAGATGACTCCGAAGGCATAGTATATGCAGTCCAGTCCGAAGTACAGTACTTTCATGATCACAAGGAGGATCAGGATCCTCATGGTCTTCTTCTTGAGGCTCTTCTCCGAATGTCCGTCGGCGGAATACAGGAAGTATCCCGATATCATGAAGAACATGGGCATCGCAAATCTTCCCACGCCCTCAACGAATTCATAGGCGTTCATTCCGAATAGCTGATAGCAAGGTTCGTAATGGACGAAAATGATGGCAAAGATGATCAGAACGCAGAATGTCCTCAGGAAGTAGTTCTCCCTTTTTTCGGCATTCGGCGCATCCGGCATGATATTGCAATGGCAATCATGGTTAAAACCATGTTCCCTGCTTTTCATCATTCAGCAACGGGAGTTGACTGTTCTCTGTGGATGCGGGCGATCTCCATGATGGTCATGGCGAACGTTACCACGATCATCAGGTTGCGGATTAGCATCAGTATCATGCCCAGGTCGTTGATGTTCGTACCTCCGCCAAGGTATCCATAGAGATAGGCAAAATTCACTTGGGTGAGAACGAATGATGCAATCAGGGTATACAGCAGTCTCTTGCTGCGCATGCGGTCCGAAGTCATCATTATCGCCAGTGCATAGAACGGGATCGCCCATATCAGGTACTGTGAGGAGAACACTTTCCCGATCAGCATGAAGGCTAGGGTAACCCCCAGCATAGCGAGCACCAATAGATATGCCCTTTCTTTCTCCCTTTCTTCATTCTTTCTGACCAAAGCATAGTAGAAGATGATGGCCAGGATTGACAGGACCATGATAGGCGAAAGGATGCCCGCAATTGCATCAGGGACAGGCCCTACAAGATTATCGGAACCAAAACTGCCCTCCATCCAAGCAGGATAGATGCTGGTCTCGATCAGCCCCATCATGGAGAACGGATAAATGAGCGTGGCCGCCAGGGAACCGATCTCCAGAGGACGGTTGCTGTGGTAGCTCAGGAATCCCATGAACAGGTCCGGGTCTATCAGCATCAGCGGAACGAAGATTATCGCTGAAGTCAGAGCGAACCAGAACAATCCTTGACCGGCACCTTTCCAGTCCTTCTGGACGATATAGATCATCAGGAATATCGGGAAGTACATAGAAGGGTAGAGCTTGGTCATCATTCCGAGGGCCAGCAGTATGAACGCCCACATGGGGCGTTTGGTCAGGATGAGATAGAACGCGGCAAGGGACATTACCGCTGTCACGATGTCGTAACGGTCGGTGATGAACTCCAGCAAAAGGACCATGAGTACGCTGTATACGGTCATGGCTTTTACCTGACTGAATTCCAATCTCTCAGCCAGGCGTCTTGTGAGGACCAGTCCGATGATGGTGAAAACGTACATCTCAATGACGAATCCCACATTGTATCCGAACGGATCGGAGAAGAACAGGCGCGGTATGATCATGAAGACGAATGCGAACGGCGGATACTCCATGATCGGGATCTCTCCGTTGAACAGAGGCTCCACATCCTTCCAGTATCTGTCGCGTATCACCTCGGTTTCGATGTCCCCGACATAGATCGCGATGAGGTAACCGATGAATGCAATGGCTAGGGCAAGTGAGAGGTATAGCTCCATCCTCTGTACTCTGTCCAACTCCTTCAGCATCCGTTCCCTCCGACTAATCGGTGTCGAGACTTCCCAATCTCATGATGATATCGTGGGGATGATATATGATATTCTCGTGGTTTTCTATGAAATAGCGTAAATATCTAACACCGATGGAGGGGTCATGGCCGAGAGCACGGAGGGCGTAAGGGTCCTCTTGGGAGATCAGAGGAAGGGCATACTGACCCTTGCGGTACCCATAGCGATAGCTCTCTTCGTCCAGAATCTTAACAATATCGTCGATAGTTTCTGGGTAGCAGATCTCGGCCAGAGGGCGATGGCTTCTTTGGGAGTGGTCTATCCCATCTATTCAATCCTCATCGGTATCGGTAACGGCTTAGGTATCGGAGTTTCCGCGGCCATTGCACGTAACATAGGTATGAAGAATCATGAGGATGCCAATGGAGTAGCCGGACAGGGTCTGCTGCTGACCTTCATCACATCTGTAATCATGACGTCGATCCTGATGATCACTGCGGAACCGGTCATAATACTGATGGGCGGGGAGGATATGCTGGACGAGTGTCTGTCATACGGCATACCGATCTACCTGGGTTCCTTTTTCATCATCCTCAGCGGAGTCATGTCGGGAATGCTCAGAGGAGAGGGTGCGGCCAGACGTTCGATGGCAATCCAGGTCGTAGGGGCGGCAGTGAACATCGTCTTGGACCCGGTCATGATATTCTGGATGGACATGGGTGTGGCCGGAGCGGCATGGGCGACCGTCGTGGCATTCGCGATCTCAGCAGTCATGGCGTTCTACTGGTATCTGAAGAGTAAGGATCTCTACGTTGACCTTCAGAGCAAGTGTATCGTAAGGCTGATCCCCAGATTGCAGAAGGAGATTCTCAATGTAGGTCTTCCAGAGGCTGTGGAGCTCTCTGTGATGAACTTCTTCAACATATTCCTGAACATGTTCGTCATCATGAGCGCAGGTACTGCCGGATTGGCGGTGTATACCATGGTCTGGAGGATAGGATACATGACCGCAATCCCGGCGCAGTCCATGGGAGGCGCTATGGTCGCCGTCTGTTCTGCAGAGTACGGTATGAAGGAATTCGATAGGATCCGTGATGCTTATTCATTCACCGTCAAGCGTTCGACTCTGTATGTTCTTGGATTGTGCCTGGTGTTCGCATTGTCCGCTGGTTTGCTCGCGGATATGTTCATCCGTACGGAGGATATGGCCCACATGCATGACGAGATGGTCATGTTCACATACACCATGTGCCTGTTCATGCCGGTGTTCTCCCTTACATCCGTCGGTTCTGCGCTTATGCAGTCCTTGGAAAAGGCCGGGCATGCTTTGGTAAATACTCTGGCCAGAAATGTCATACTGACGTTTGCCTATTGGGTCGCTGCAGTCTATTGGCCCGGTTTGCTTGGGATAGGTGTGGTGCTGATAATCTTCGAATGTATCGGAGGATTGGCCATGATATTGCACGGAAAGATCATACTGGATAGGGTGGAGAAACGGGAAACAGCCGCATCACCCGCGTAATCTTTTATAAGGACGTGCGCGATTGACGGCACGGTTTCAACAATGTCGAAAGTCTGCATCAATATCGCTTGGCCCTACGCAAACGGGCCAATTCATCTAGGACATGTCGCAGGATCGCTTCTGCCTCCCGACATCTTCAGAAGATACAACCTCCTGTTGGGCAACGAAGTGCTCATGATCGGTGGATCCGATCAGCACGGAACACCCATAACCATCTCCGCAGAGAAGTGCGGGATGTCCCCGGAGGAGTATGCGGACAAGTATCATGAGATCAACAAGAAGGCAATCGAGGACCTGAACATCCACTACTTCTTCAATAAGACGCACTGTCCAGTCCACTTCGAGGTCGTCCAGGACGTTTTCAAGAAACTGATGGACAACGGTTACATCTACGTAAGGGAGACCAACCAGTACTTCTGCCCCAAGTGCGACCGTTTCCTTCCTGACAGGTATGTCGAGGGAATATGCCCCAAGTGCGGTGCGGAGAAGACACGTTCGGACCAGTGCGACAGTTGCGGAACCACATTCGAGCCCGGAGATCTGAAGGAACCATACTGCACCTTGTGCGGTTCCACCCCTGAGATCAGACCGACAAAGCACTTCTTCCTCAAACTGAGCGCGTTCACCGACAGGCTCATCGACTATGTCAAGGACAAGGACTACTGGAGGCCCAACGTCAAATCGTTCACACAGAACTGGCTTCAGGGAGAGGGTCTGACGGACAGGGCCATCACAAGGGATATGTCCTGGGGAGTCCCTATACCTGTCGAGGGCTGGGATGACAAGGTCATCTATGTCTGGTTTGATGCGGTCATAGGATACCTCTCGGCATCAGTGGAGTATTCGAGGCAGATCGGCAAGCCCGATTATTGGAAAGAGTTCTGGCAGAATCCCGACTGCAAGCATTACTATTTCATCGGAAAGGACAACATCCCGTTCCATTCTATCATCTGGCCCGCAATTCTCATGGGCCTTGGCGATATGCAGCTTCCCTACGATATCCCCGCCAATGAATACCTAATGATCGGCGGAGGAAAGCTCTCCAAGAGCCGCGGAGGAGCGATCGATATCCCCAGCGTTCTCGAGAAGTACGATGCGGATATCGTCAGATACTACCTGTCTGCAGTCATGCCTGATACACACGACTCGGAATTCACCTGGGAGGATTTCCAGACAAAGGTGAACACCGAACTGGTGGCAAACCTTGGTAACTTCTTCCACAGGTCCTTGGACTTCTCCAAGAAGAACTTCGGAACCATCCCCGCTGGGGATATGGATCCGGAGGTCACCAAGGCTATCGAGGAGGCTGTCAACGAGTTCAGCGAATGCCTCAGCCACTGCGACTTCAAGAAGGCTCTGAAAGCCGTCATGAATCTCTCGTCCTTTGGAAACAAGTACTTCAACGATGCAGCGCCCTGGAAACTTGTAAAAGAGGACAAGGATGCATGTGGAAAGGTAATTCACAACGTCCTCAGGATCGTTCAGGCACTATCCGTCATCTCTTGGCCTTACGTGCCTGCAGCGGCAGAGAAGGTATGGGGATTCCTAGGGAACGCAGGAACCATACAGGATGCAGGACTGTCCGCAGCAACGAAGGATGTCGTCACCGGACAGCAGCTCAACGATTCGGTACCTGTATTCAAGAAGCTGGACATTCCAGAGCTCAAGCAGAACAATCAGAAACAGGAGAACAAGCAGGAGCAGCCCGCTACATTCACGGGACCGTTCGCAGACTTCAGGCGTCTGGACATCCGTGTGGGTACGATCGTATCCGTCGAGGATCATCCCGAAGCGGAGAAGCTCTATGTCCTGAAGGTCAACCTCGGAGAGGAAGAGCCCAGGCAATTGGTGACGAACATCAAGTCCCTGTTCTCAAAGGATTACATGATGGGAAGGAGGCTCCTTGTGATCTCCAACCTGAAGAAGGCCAAGTTCCGCGGAGTGGAATCCTTCGGTATGCTCATGGCAGCCGATGACGAAGGGGTTGGAGGAGACCATCTGGCGCTTCTTAAGCCCAACACCGATGTGCCTGACGGAACCAAATTGAACTGCGGATTGGAGAACTCCTCATCAAGGATCGAGCTCAAGCAGTTCGAGGCTGTCAAGATCAAGGTATCATCCATAAAGGACGGTAAGTTCATGGGCAAGGACATCAAGCTGCCCGCCAACGCCCCGAGGATGGTCACCGCAGTCATCGACGGCGACAATGTCATCCCGCTGGGTGACGGAAAGGAGTGTGTCATCACGGTCGATGACGATTCCCAGATCCTTGACGGAGCAGACGTTAGATGAAGGCAGATCTCCACGTCCACACGATGTTCTCTGTGGACGGCACGACCACGATGGAGCAGCTCATCAAAACAGCTAAGGAACGTGACATAGGCTGTATCGCTGTCACGGACCATAATGAGTTCAAGGCATTCGAGCTCCTGAAGGACAACAAGGATGTCATAATCATACCTGCGGAGGAGGTCTCATCCACCGACGGCCATATAGTCGCTCTGGGGATAGACCGTCAGATTCCGAAGGGACATTCAATCGATGATACCATCAGGTTGATCCACGAGGCGGGCGGATATGCCTTTGCCGCACATCCGTACAGATGGTGGTCAGGACTTGGGGAGAAGAATACCAGGAATCACGATTTCGATGGTATCGAGGCCAGAAATGCACGCTCGATCCCTTCGGCAAACAGGAGATCTGAGAAGCTGGCGAAGGAGATAGGAAAGCCTATCTCTGCGGGTTCAGATGCTCATAGGCCACGTCATATCGGGAACGGTTACATCGAGATTCCGGATTCTGTCACCAATTGGCAGGAAGCTGTCAAGGCCATTATGGCAGGTGACATCACCTTGGCGCACAGCCGCAGCAGGCACATGTTCGGAACGCTCAAATACGGAACCAAATCCATCGGTCAGTGGATGTTCCGCGGATTCAGGAAGATCTGAGCATGCCGTCGGTACCAGCCACCTTGGAAAGAGTGATGGCGATTTTGCCGGAGATAAGCTCCCGTAAGATGATGGGGGAATACCTGCTTTACAATGATGGAAAGCTCTTCGGAGGGATCTATGATGACAGACTTCTGTTGAAGATCACAAAGGCCTCAGCAAAGATGCTCAAAGACTGTCCTTCAGCCTTCCCTTATGATGGAGGAGGGGAGATGATACTCTTCCCAGAGCCTTTCGATCCTGAATTGCTCAAGACGGTTGTGGAAGCGATGTGCGAGGAACTCCCTGCACGCAGAAAATGATCACGATTGGTCTCTGATCTCGACCAAAAGGTCATGGAAAGTGGTCTTCGAGGGGATGAGGTCCGGTTCTCTTCCTATGGATGCGAGCATATCGGCGGTCGGCCTTCCGATCGCAGCGACGTGAATCCTTCTCATCCTTTCGAGATGGTCTTCAGGAAACATCTCCTTCATCTTGTCGAAGAAAGTGGATGCCGACAGAGGGGATGTGAACGCCATCCAATCGAGTGTTCCGTCCCCTGCGGATTTCAGAAGTCTGATCATTTCATCCCCTGTATCCGCCGCTACCAGTTTGTAGACCGCGATATCCGCCAGTTCCAATCCGGAATCGGCGATCCCCTTTGATATGATGTCCGTTCCGCTGTCAGAGCGGACGGCGACTATCTTTCCCGATTTGTATCTCTCAGTGATCAGGCTCAATACACCATAGGATGAATGGTCCTCGGGAACGATGTCGACCCTTACACCCAATTCCTCCAAACGTCTGGCTGTGCCTGGTCCGATGGCGATGACTTCGCAAGGGGCCATCATGGTCCCGAATGAATCCCCAAATTCCTGACTGCAATGCTCGGCTGCCGTGGTGGAACCGAATATCACGGGGACTCCATTGCCTAAGGAATCCTTTAGTCTGGCGAATTCTGATGCATCGCCGTGTATGATGTCCAGCGAAGGGGCGGCGAGAACCCTGAAACCGAGCCCTTCCGCCTCCTCCACCGAAGCTTTCAGTTTAGATGCGGGGCGTGTGAACCCCAATGTGATCATTTCAGGTCACCGAGGACTTCGCGAAGTGAAGCGACGGTACCGACGACCATGATTCCCGGAGGCTCCAAGGCCCTCTCCTTGATCGTCTTCTCCAGATTCTCGACGGTGGTGACCTCGACCCTCTGCTTGGGGGTCGAACCGCTGCAGATGATGGCCGCGGGCATATCGGGCCTCATCCCACCCTCGATCAGTCCTTTGGAGATGTTGCCTGCGTTTCCGAGCCCCATCAGGATCACCAGGGTTCCGTGTCCGCCTACGAGCTTCTTCCAATCAATGCGGTCCTCGGAACGGTCGTCCTTCTCGTGCCCAGTTACGAATGTGACCAGAGATGTGTGGTCGCGGTGGGTGACAGGTATTCCTGCGAGTTCGGGCACTGATATCGATGAAGAGACTCCGGGAACGACGTGGACTTCGGCACCAGCCTTCCTGAGTTCTTCTGCCTCCTCTGCTCCGCGTCCGAACAGGAACGGGTCCCCTCCCTTGAGTCTTACGACGACCTTTCCCTCGTTGGCGTATTTGACCAGCAGTTCGTTGGTCTCCCACTGTTTGAGGTGATGGTCGCCTCCGCGCTTTCCTGCATCGATGAGCTGTGCCCCTTCCTTGCATTCTTTGAGGAGCTCGGGGTTGGCCAGGGCATCGTACATGACGATGTCTGCATTCCTGAGAAGCTCCAATCCTTTCACTGTCATGAGTCCCGGGTCTCCCGGGCCTGCACCGACCAGATATACTTTTCCTGTCATAGCGAATCCCTCTTTCCGATAAGGTAATCCGCGATATCCTGCAATACCTGCGGATCGTGTTTCAATGGTATGGTGACCTCCACCTTCCTTGGTTCGGGCGTGTAATCGAACGATATCGCCCTGACGATGATCGAGTCACCGTCAACCTCGGCGTTGATTCCCACGGGTGCGGAGCATCCGGCACCCATTATCCTCATGATCTCCCTTTCAGTATCCACGGCGGCACGCGTCTCCGCATGGTCCAGGGATTTGAGCATTCTGATCGTCTCCTCGTCGTCGGACCTGCATTCCACAGCGATGGTCCCCTGTCCGGGAGCGGGGATGAAAACCCTCTTGTCCAGAGTATGCATGGGACGTTCTATGCCCATTCTCTCCAATCCTGCCTTGGCCAGGAGTATGGCATCATACTCGCCGTTATCCAGTTTGTTCAGGCGGGTGTGTATGTTCCCTCTCAGCTGTACGATCTCGATGTCCGGGCGGATGGATTGGATTAGCCTCATCCTTCTGACGGACGACGTACCCACCCTCGCACCTTTCGGAAGGTCTTCGAGCGGGCAGGGGAGAATGATATCTTCAGGGGAATCCCTTTCGAATATCGCTGCCACAGTGAGTCCAGGAGCCATTTTCGTGGGGATGTCCTTCAGGGAATTGACGGACGCATCGATCTTCTTCTGAAGCATGGCATCGTCCAATTCACGGACGAACGCGCCGACTCCAGACATGGCGTTGAGAGGGGATGTGAGGTCGATATCGCCCAGAGCCTTCATGGATACGATCTCAATGGGCACTTCCGGGAAGGATTCGGCCATCTTCTTCTGGAAGATCTCCGTCTGGCGCATCGCCAGCTTGCTCTCTCTGGTCCCGACGATCATTGCTTCACGCTCTCGAAGAATCCTTTGAATTTCTCTTCCAGTTCCGCCACATCCTCTTTGGAGTGTGCAAGGGACATGAAATCCACCTCAAGTGCGGACGGAGGAAGATAGACACCGTTCGCCAGCATGTACCTGAACATCCTGTCGAACATCTGACGGTCAGCCTTCATGGCCTCGGTTCCGTTGGTCGCCTTCTCGATTCCGAAGAATATCGAGAACATGGATGCTACGCTGTTGACGCATCCGGTTATCTTGTTGTCAGCCATGGATTCCCTGATCGCTCTGACGAGGCAGTCTGTGCGCTTCTCCAGTTTGTCGTAATTGTTATTGCTGCACATCAGATCGATGGCGGCGAGACCTGCTGCGGCAGATACCGGGTTGCCAGCGAATGTGCCTGCCACATAGACCTGCCCTTGGGGAGCGACATTCTCCATGATCTCTTTCTTTCCCATGAATGCCCCTGCGGCGAATCCTCCGCCGACGATCTTCCCCATAGTGGTCATATCTGGGGTCACGCCGTATCTTTTCTGAGCGCCGCCGGATGATGCACGGAATCCCATGATGACTTCGTCGAATATCAGGACGGTGTCATGTTCCTTCGTGATCTTGCGCACCTCCTCCAGATATCCCTTCTCGGGAGTGACTATTCCGACATTTCCGAGTATGGGTTCCATTATGACGCATGCGATGTCGTTCCTCTCCAGTATATCTGACATGTTCTGAGCATCGTTGTATTCTGCTGTGAATGTGTGCTTTGCGACGTCCTTCAGGACACCTTTGGATGAGGGGACGCCTCCAGCACTACCGGAGCCTGCCGCGACCAATGCGGCATCGTGCGCACCGTGGA
>JAEEGH010016000.1_pt1 | contig 16189 bp, 13 predicted proteins | sample 9134181 | NCBI WGS metagenome assembly JAEEGH01 (sample SAMN16246544, study PRJNA631951) | gut metagenome | biome: gut microbiome; feature: rumen; material: DP-attached | host: Bos | place: Iran: Karaj | collected 2018-10
TATGATGGAAGTGGATAGTTGTTGTAATAGTAATAATCACCATGAAGTGTATAGTTTGCATTCAATTTATCTGCACCATAAAGAAGTGCTTGTCCATGGTCTGTAATTCCTGCTTTGGTTCCTAACACTAAAGAATAATGATCGAAATCACTCCTTAAGAAATAAGGTCCCACACTTTCTAAACCTTTTTGATCTGGATTTAAATTACCATTAATTCCAGGTTGTAAGAAATGAAGCAATAAAAACGCACCAATAAGTAGAAGCATCACGCCAATACTAAAGAGAGATATCCATAAGAACTTCTTGAAGCGTGCGTTCTTTACTCTCGCTACATGTGTCTCATTACTCACAAATCCTAATAGCTGATCTGTAGAGCAATCGAATATTAATGCTAACTGTTTTATTGTCTCTATATCTGGTTCACTATTACCGTTTTCCCATTTAGAGACACTTTGACGAGAAATCCCGATAGCATCAGCAATATCTTCTTGTGTGAGCTCACGTAATTCTCTATATTTTTTGAATTCATCTTTGAAGGCCATAAGTCCTTTTCCTCCTTACGCCACTCATTATATATTTTCGGTCAAAATTATAACGCACTTTATGGTGCAACCAAAAGTTGCGGGGCAAATTTATGAACTTTTTTTGAGAAAAAATAAAAAAAGACCCCCTATGTATTTAATAGGAGGGCAATTTGCCTCTGGAGGGATAAAGCATGAGAGTGTTTTTGAAATTCAGGCCCCCACCTCTCCTAGAAAGAGGGTTCTTTGTTGGACACCATTCTTGTCCTAACATTGATTGTGGTTCTTATCTATCTTTTAAAAACTAGAAGATAAATAAAAAAGGGACTAGTTTGTGCGAACTAGTTCCCACCCACAATTTGATATTAGCACATCAGGATGGCAAAGACAAGGAAGCGGGGTTCCTGAAGGTGGGATTAGATTTAACGGTCTAACCCCACTTTCAAATAATGGAACAAATGACAATCAATTAATACTAGTTATTTCTTTTTCTTTATTAATTTCTCGTCTTAAGAACACTTTTTCTTCAACTAGAGAGACCCCAAGATGGAATACATTTCCACAACCAAACATGATAATAATCATATCCATGCTCATAGTGACTGCTTTAGTTTGATAAAGAATGAACCAAATACCATAGTAAACAAGATTACAGATTAATGAATTAATCGCATTATACTTGGTTTTGCCCATTCCTACGAAGATTGCATCAGGTATTTGAGATAATGCATATGCAACATAGAAACCGAGGTTCTTAACGACGATTTCGAAAATACGTCCAGGATTTTCAATTCCTTCTACTACGCCAAAGAACCATTGATATGTTGGTATTAACGAGAACCAAATAATAACTACAAATAAGACAATGGAATAATAGTTCTTTTGCTTGAGATTGTATCCATCCGCACCAGCGTCTTTTCTAATAATCTCGGAAAGGCAAGTAATAGGTATCAATAACCATCCCCAAATAAAGTTATTACTAACCCAATAATTACCTGATTCAGAAACGGCATTAACCATTCTGACAATCATGATTGCATAGAAGATATTATCTAAAAATTGTTGGCCGCCTGCGAAAGCACCAATTCTCCCCCAATCTTTAAGTAAAGATAAATCTTCTTTTGTGTATTTTCCTATTTTGATTTGTTTCTCAATAATTAAGAGCACTACTCCTAATGCGCCCATAATTGTATTTGAAATAATGTTAGAAACTGCGATGCCATCAATTCCCATTTTTGGAACAAGAATGAAGTCTGATAAAAGACTTAATGCAACCTTTCCAACTAGGAAGGCATACATGTATCTCGATTTATCGATCACGAGGAATACAACGCTTATATAGCTGTAAACAATGCCAATCATAAATGCCACTGTTTCTAAGCTAAGATATCGATAAGCTGCACCAATATCAATTTCACTTGGGTTCATAAAAGATATTAGGTGAATACCATAGAAGAATGTTCCTATAGTGAACAACGCATATAAACCAACAACAATGATTCCTAATTTGAAAACAGACTTATCAAAGTTCTCCTGTTTGCGTGCCTTTGACAACACTGAATACATTGGGATGATTAAAAATGCGCAGATAGTTTCATCAATTAAGTCGTACCATTCCATTTGGCCGACAATATCCAAGCTACTTGGATTTGCAAATGAGGTGATAAGTTTTGTTATAACTGTTTGATAAATAGCGGGGACTAAGGCTAAAAGACATAGTGCTAAATACATCTTCCAGTCAAAACTTTTGAAATCGGTCCACCACTTATTTATAAATGTTTTCATATTGTATTCTCCTTTCTATTTTAGACTGTCATCGACATTGACAGGTTTAAGTCTTTTATAAAGAGTTTTTGCTTCTTGAGTTTGTATTTAACGAAGTCTTTCCTTTCTTGTTTGGTCTTTTTAGGAAGTTCTTTTTCTAGCTCTTTGATGATTCTAGATTCAAAGCCATCAATTGAACGTTGTTCTTGAATGTTCTTACACTTAAGATAAGGATCATTTTCGTTAGCTTTGATAATCTCTTCGTATTCTTCGCGTGTTATCTCATAACAATCGATAATTGCGCTTTTCTTATTATGCTTAACTCTTGCAAATCCTCTTGCTTTTCTAGCAGCTTCTTTGCCATTACAAGCCATAACTGCGAACACAATTTCGACATAACGATTAGGTCTAACATGTCCGCATTTACAGTGAACCGCATAGTATTTTTGGTCATTTTTGGCGTCGTTTAAAATAATGGATGTGTTTTCCATGTGTTTTTCCTTCCTTTCTTTTGGCTTTCTATTTATCTAAATATTGCTCTTTATAAAACTCCAGTTTTGAGGCCCGATTCTTTAAGGAAAATGCTCTCGAGATATCATCCTTTCCTTCTGCGTGAATAGCCTTTCTTCTTTCGTTTAAAAGATCAATTGCTGTATCTACCAACTTTATTTTTTCTTGTTCATTAAAGCCCTTTGAGACTATGGCAAATAATATGTTGTACTTTTCAAGAAATTCTTCTCCATACGCATATATATCAATATTTGCTAATATTTCTGCACGGTCTTCATACTTACTTCCGTAGTGGCATTTTTGCCATCCCGCAAGTCCAACCATTTCTCCTTTTGAGAACATAATAATTGAACCATTCAAGTTCCCGTGAACAAGTACTTTGTCTGGTTTCTGCGTTACTAGATTTTGCGCTTTTTCTAAATAATCAATTACTAATTCAATATGTTTTGAATCCTCGAAGTTTATTTTTTGAGATTCATAATGTTTAAAATGAGTAAATTCTCTATTTAAGTAAGTAACCGTTGGAATAAATTTTGCCTTTTGCTCGTTTGCTTTTTCATGCATCTCAACAAATAACGGATTGTCTGGTGTCGAAACAATTATTTCTTCATTGATTTTTTCTTGTGGGTTTTTGATGTGTGTCATATTAAATGCATATTGTTCTATTTTGTTTATCAAATCACTAATAACCTCGTTTTCAGTATGTTCTTTTATTCTGAAAATGTTACCCATAGGTATGTTTCTAGAAGATATTAAAGATCTCGGTGCATATTCATTGATTCGAACATCACCATATTCATTACTATTTTCCTTAAAATAAACATTTATAAACTCAAATTGCGCTTTATTGTATTCAAGAGCAAATTGAAGCATTTTTATCAATTGCGTTTCGAATTCTGTTTCATTTTCTAATGCAAAAGAAAGCGCCTCATAAAACATTGGTTCAACAAAGATTCTTTTTTGGCCCTTTTCATAGCGTTGGTCCATGCAATTAAGATCAATTTCTTTAGTAAATAACATAAGTTCTAAAAATGATTCGTTTTGTAACAGTGTATTTAAAAAATCATCATTGAAAGATCTTTTGTCTTTATTGTGAGAGTATTCAATCCAAAAACGCCTCACTGAACAATTATCAAAGAATATTTTTTTAAAGGTTTTTCTATCTTTATACTTCACTAGTGTTGAAAGAATATTTGAACATAGGTATTTGCTCTTTTCTTCATTGCAGCAAAATTGTTTGAAATTTTCTCCATTAACATACGCAAGTTCGTGATAATTTACATAATCAAAATGGAGGTTGTAATATTCTGCAAAAAGTTTAAATCCATTAATTGATTCGTATTGCCCCATGTATTCGAATAAATTAAAACCGAACTCATCATGGTGCTGAATCATGTCTTCATATTCGAGACTACCAATATATGTGCGATATTCGCTTTCACTATCTTGAAACGCCACATAGCGTGCTCCTGAAGGAATGAAATCACTTTTTTTCTCATCCCCAAACCATAAGTATTCAAGAGGAAGATATAGTATTTTAGAAATAATATATAGTTCTTCTTTAGTTATTGATCTATTGCTGTTTGGCTTTAGTGCTGTTGAAAAATTGCCCTTTCTTGAAAGTAGTTCAGCATATTTCTCAGACTTGCTGTAATTCGGATATTGAAAGGTAATTATTTTTTTAAGTAGGTCGGTTTGTTTCCAACCTCTGCTTTTTAATTCCTTATTAATTCTTTTGGCTATTGCTTTGTTACTGTTATCCATGGGTTTTCCTCCTCGAACACCTAAATTTTATGATGAAAAAAATAAATAAAACAAGATTATTTTTGTTCTCATTTTGACTACTATTTTTGCACTTCAATATTAATGCGAAAAAACCTAAATTCATTTTTGACTACTTTTAGCAGCTTACTTTGTAATAAGAAAAAATCTGTAATAGATTATTAACTAAAAGAGATAGTTTTGTGATTTCAAAAAGTGAAATAAATTTTTAACTTTTTTATTTAGATTTAGCGTGCAAATAAAAGGGCGCCATTTTATTGGGCCCTTAATTTCAAATATTAGTGTACGCCGATTAAATTAAGAAGAACAACGCAACCGCTATTGCAAACTGCCCTGCGTAATATAAGAAGTGATTAGAAATAATGAATGCTGGTGTATTAAACCCAGAAGCGAAATATGTGTTATTAAGAATAAGATCTGATAATGCAAATGTTACTAAACCAGCAAACATAATAATCAATGTTGTGTTATTCCAACCAGTTTGAATGCAAGCGCTTAAATAGATAGTTACTGTAAAGAATAAGAAAATGCCATAAAGGATGACATATGGTTTCATATCCTTGTATCTAATCATTGTGAATTTTTCCATCAATAAAGTAATAACCACTAGTAATGCGGTAACCAATGCTGGAACAATTAAATAGAATGGACTTGCATTGAAATTAAAGAAATAGATAAATAATCCAGTTGTAAAAAATGCATGGCAAGCCGCAAACGCTAAGAAACCTAATACTGTAAATAAGTGCTCTTTTTTAAGTGCAATATATTTAATATCCAATAAAACATCACCCACTAATCCGAAGACTAACCCGATAATGACAAATAAACCAAACATGTGGTTTGGATTCTTTGATGTCTGCCACGCTACTACTGCAGTAGTAATGAACATTAAGGAAGTAAATCCTTTTAAGATAACAGCAATAATGCGTTGTTCACGCACTCTAAAATACATGAATGTTGCGAAAAGAATTACTCCGATGATAAGTGGGATTAACCAGTAAAGCATAAACTTATATATTTAGTATATCACTAAAGATGTATTTGCGCGATGGAATGGAGAAAAAATAATCATTCCATAATATTAATATGCCAATTTGTTTCAACCAATTCTTTACAACAATTATTAATATCTTTGATGAAACCATGTCTATATTCACCAGGTAATATTTGAATAAAGATTTTAAGTATTTCTTCTAATGTTCTTCCGCCATATTTGCGATTTAAGAGGATTTTATTGTGAACAACATCGTTACGAAATTTGCGAATGGCTTCTTGTTCATTTTTCATTAATCCTAAATTAATGTTGTCGTATTTTGCTTTTGAACCAAGTGACAAATATTCAGAATAAGCATTATCAAATGTTTTGTTCCAAACATTTGTTTTGTTTTTTCCTTTTTTCATGATAACAAATGATTTGTATAGTTCTTCTAACACAATTATATATTTAAAAACATTAAGTAAAATTCTCTTATCGTATTTCATATAAGAGGTAACGTTTTCCCATGTGCACTCAATATTCTTGTCATGAAGAAAACTGATTATTTTTTCATATCTAATCTCACCTTTTAATGTTACCCAATGCTTTATATCTTCTATATTGTCGTTATAATTTATTATTTCTTTTTCTAATGACATAGCTACTGACCTCTTCAATGAAAATTACATATGAGGATTTTTTCGTTGGATTATTATCAAATTTGCGTTTTTCTTTTTCCTTGCGCGGGAGAATATGGTTTTCTATTAAGTCTTGCTTTTCTTTCGGAGTCAATTTTTTAAAAGTTTCATAAATGAGGTTGTATTTAGAAAGTGTATTCCAGGTGTAAATATTTTTACCAGAACCATCATTATTATTACGTCTAATTATTTGATTGCCATCTTTAATTATCACGAAATCAAAAGAGTATCCTGAGTTGTTATTGATGATAGTGATTGCTGTAGTAGAATTATGCACTTCAAAACCATTCTTTTTCGAAAATAAAACATTAAAACAATTAAAAAAGTCTTCTTTGATTTTGGTCGGATTGTCAAATTTATTGTCTTTATATTGCTTTGACTTATTAGATAAAAGAATTTGATAATCAACATCCCACAATTCATCTTTAGTCTTTATGATTGTGTTCCATTTCGCTGATCCAACCAAGCGAACGTCAAATCTATATTTGTCCTTTAACGCTATTCTAATCTTATTGATTAAAGAATTTGCGAATGTTCTCGCTGGCAAACTTTGTTTTTTTGTTATTCTTTTCATCTTAACAATATTGTAATTTATTTTGTTTTCTTAATAAATTTACATTTTGGGTAATTGGAGCATCCGTAGAATTGGTTGCCATTTTTACTAGTTCTTAAAACTAACTTTCCACCACATCTTGGGCAGATATTCTTTTTAATATCCCTTTGTGTTTCTTTAATATTTTGAACATGCTCTTTCGCTGTGGCTATTGGGTTGTTCTTATATTCTAATAACTTGTTATATGCTGTTTTTATTTGTTCATCTGAATACTTTGAATTGTTTAAATCATTAAGCGCATTTCTAAATTCTCTTAAAGTGAATACTTCATCTTCAGCATCAAGATAATCTAAATTGGCTCGGATAATAACAACACATGAATGATATTCAAAGGAACCACCAATGATTTGTTTCAAATTATAAATATGGGTTTTGTTTTGGAGTAATGGATTATACATTTTGTTTTTAGTATTTCCATACGCTAAAACCTGAGTCCATTTTTGTTGATCGGCTTTTCCGTATAATCTGCCACCATAGTTTTTGGTTTCTACAACAACGATTCCTTCTTTGCAGAATAAGACGTGATCGATTTGAGATGTTCCACCATTAGGATTTGGAATAATAACATCATTGATGATATAACCACCATTATTCTCGGCATATCTTTCTAATGCTTTTGCAACTCTTCTTTCGCCTCTCTTGCCTTTATTAGCAGGAAGGTTCCAAATGAGAAGAAAAATAGCAAAGGCAATAAGCACACCAAAAAGAACGAATTCCAACACTAGAATGTCTTTTAATGTGTAACCAGCTGCTGAAAGCGCTCCGATAGCAACAATAACGCCTAAAACAATTAAAGTGATTTTCGCTTTTCTCTTTTTTCTACGTCTAGCCATACAAAAATAATAAATCAATACTATTCAAACTATCAATTGTGGAATATCTCTATTTCAAATAGTTCTTCAATATCTTAAATCCATAACCACGTTTAGTAACTTTCCAACCATACTTTCCTGGATCGTTTTTGTGGTCTTCATAATATTTAAGTGCTTTCTCGCTACTTGTGAAGTCTTCAGTAAACATATCTTGTATGATTCCATCGTGGTCCATAAACCACATAACTTCATACCAAGGAACACACGGAACTTTAACATCTGACATAATAATACCCTCTATAGATATTATATAATAAAAAAGGTACCATAGGTACCTTTTCTTTTTATTGAGCTTGATTAGATTTGATTAACCAGATATCAACGATAAATAAGCTGCTGTAAGTGGAATAGTCATACATGACCATAATGTCATCTACAGGCATAAACATGTAGAAGTATTGATCATTGAAGTCTTCGTAATTATCAACACGGACTAGATATTCATCATCAAGTTCATCTCTTTGTCCTTGGACATATCCTTTGGCCTTAACTGCGTTGAAGTATGTTTCTTCATCTGTATAGGAACCATTACTAACTTGGATTTCTAAACATACACTTCCTGTCTCACTATCAACGTCATAGAGGAACTTATAAGTTCTATTATCTTCATCTAATGATGGAACTAGTTTTGCTCTATCACCCAATAAGTGATCCACCGCTGCGCTTGGCCAGGCGTCTGTTGGACAATAAACATAGTTATAAGCAAACACACCAAGACAAGGTCTTTCGTTTCTTCTAGAGGATAAAAATTGCATTTCGAAGCCAATAGAATCTTTAATGACTTTGTCAGCGTACACTACGTTATATTCAATGACTGTTAAGTTCTCCCAGTCATAGTAGGTATCCACTGTGGATTCAACATCATATCCCTTTGTGTAACAGAGTTCTGCATACTCATCCACTTTAGCTTCTGCGACTGCATCTGCCTCGTAATAGAAGTAGGCACATAACATGTCATCGCCATATTCATCTTTTGAATAAACAAATTCATGTTCATCTGCTTCCATGTGTGGGATTAATGCATGGAATGTGTCATACATCTTTGTGGCCTTTTCTTCTCCCCAAGGAGAATTAAGGACATACTTTGGATATTTACTTGTTTGGCCGCATCCAATAAGGAATGGCACTAGTAATAAAGTTAATAATTGTTTCTTCATAACTATTGACTCACTTTACTTAATGTAACGTGTGGTAAGTCCACACCTTTAACTGTTGAACCAGGAACGACATCAAATGAACTACCATCTGCAGCAACATTTTCAATCATGACTGTAGAGTTAGAACTTGTGAATGTATATGTACCATTAACTTCATTACTTAAAGAAACAACATCCATTGATGGCATACCATTTTTGATATAGGTCACTGTTAATGAAGAACCATCAAATGAGAAATATAATTGAGATTCTTCGTTAGAGTAGGAATTGTTTAATAAGTTTTCAGGTATTGTAGCAGCACCTAATACTGTGATTTCAATTTCATCATAGTAAGCTTCATTGCTACCATTCTTTGCGTTCGTATACACCTTAATGGTGGTACTACCTTCTCTATGACCAGTAACTGTGACTGTGCCATCTGCGTTTCTCACAATTGAGGCAGCACTTCTATTGCTGCTTGTCCAGTAGACAACTTTATTTGAGGCATCACTTGGATTAAGTGTGCTACTTAATGTGATTGAGTTATTCACTCTCACAGATGTTTGTGTAGCGTTAATAGAAACACCTGTTACTGCAACAGTATTCTTTTCAACGTGTGTGATGACTTCACTTGATAATGTGACATCATCCACGACTAATGAGAATGAACCGGTGAAACTCTTTGCTTCACATGCGATTCTTACATAATGTGTTGGGTTAGCAAATTCACATTCAAGTTTGTGGGTTTTCATGCCATTTAAACCTTCATCTTTATTGAGTTCATTCTTAACGAATTCTGTTTGGTCACTTTCTAAGTTCCAAGTGAGTCCATCTAGAGATGTGTAGATTTTGAATGATTTATAGTTTGTTTTAAAACCGGATGTTAATTGATTTTGTCTATGTAATGAGAATTGGAAAGCAATAGAGGATACTTGTTGGTCATCTAAATCAAAATCAACATAAGCCACTAAGTCTTCATTGACACTACCTTGTGGGTTCATACGTAAGACATTGAGGTTTGGAGATTCTTCAAAGGCATCTGTATAACCTGGATTGATTAATGAGGTATGGAAACCAGTAATTCTATAATCTGGTTTGAAATTGTTTTTAGCGACGACGTTAACGGCTTCAAATCTTGTTTGGAAAAGACCACTATAAGAGCCTTCAACTTGGTCGTTATAAATATCTTCATAAGAAGCAAAGTTAAATCTAAATACTGCATTTGTATCGTCAATATCTTTTGGTTCGTTAACTTTGACTTTTAAGACATTAGAATTGATTCTTCTCATTGTGGCGTTATCATTTGCGTCATATTCAAAGAATGCGACAGTTGCATAAACATTAACTGTACCTGGTTGCATCGCGGTTAAGTATTTATGACCGGTTGTGTAGTTTTGTTTGATATCCACTAAAGCGACTTGTTCATCGTATTCTTCAGTTGGATTACCACTATTATCGATGAAGTTGCTTCTATCAGGAGTCCATTCAACGATATAGGACATATTAACGTTATTTGGATTAACGACATAACTGAGGTCAGCGTAGTCACCGACTTCTAAGACTAAATCAAATCCTGTTTCGGGAACGACTGGATTTGTATCGTTAATATTATTCGCAGTAATGTTAATTGAAGATGGATAGGTTTCCACTTTTTGTTGTTTACCAGTGATAGTCCAATAGTCTTTAACTGTTGTGGCACTTGGAAGAGGAGGGAAACCCCATTGAGAACGTGTGACTCCATAATTACCAAATGTTAATTGGACATATGGTGAGTTCTCATCATCTGTATCAAAGCATCTCACTTTTTGAATTCTATCTTTGCCGTTTTCATCAGATTCAACAAGGATAGCAATTGTAGAGAATGTTCTATGATCATAAGCAAAGCCAAAGACTTCATTTGAAATTCTTTCTAAAGCTTCATCTTTAACATAGAAACTATTCATCATCGCGCTATACTCAACATCTGCTTCATGAATCTTGTTGAGTAAGTTTGGCAAATAGAAATCTTGGTGTTCTAATGTTAAATCAACGTGATATTCACTGTTATAGTTTAGCCAACCAGTTGTACCACCTTCAGATGTATAGTCCCAATAGACATAGTTACTACCGTTATAATCAGCGAAGAATTGGTAATACCATTCACCGAATATTGGATAGTAATCGATGTATTGTCCTTTTGCGATAGTAAAGATATAACTAGCTTCTTCTAACATTGAGTCTTCATTTAAGACTGTGACATTATCATAGTTATATTTCATTAAGTTATCCCATGAGTCATGACGTGTCATTGTGCCGTTGCCATTATCATCAGGATCTTTTTCATTGTTACCATTATTTGGGCAGCCAGTTAACACTAAGGAACCCATTAATAATGTGGATAATAGGAGAATATTATTTTTCTTAAACATATTTATTAAGCCTCCGGAATTGTTATTGCGATAACGATTGTTTCTTCGTGTGTGTCTTGCATAACACCAAACATATATTGAAAAGAAACACCGTTTTTAGACATGATTTTACTTCTACTAGATGTTCCAACAGAACTATTAGATATAGTCCATCCATCACTTTCTAATAAATTACTATAAGAGATATAGAAAGATAAGTTTGTTGGACCAAAGTAGATAAGGAATGTATTCGCCATTTGAGAAGACACAAGGAATGATGTTCTGTCATCTAATACTTCAGTAAAGTTAGGAAGAGCATATCCTAAGTATCTTAATGTTTCGATTCTAAATGAATTTGTGGTTGTGGACACCACTAAGGAGAGACGGTTATATTCATCGTATTCTTCATAGAATTGAATATTTGTATAGCCGTCTTTAGAAGTGAAATAGTATTGTTCAGTTGTACTATATTCACTCACTAAATCATATTTATTTGAATTAACTAATGTTTGATAATAACCACTGAAGCCATTTGTACCTGTATTGTGTGCGAACAACATATAGGAATCATATGTATTGTCGAAATACATTTCATAGGATTCCGCTTCTACTGTTGGGATTGTGGTATCAAATAAATATTGATAATCAGCATCTGGGAATGAAACGGTTCTATTCTTTTCTTGGCAGACGACAATAGAAAATACTGGAACGTGATCCACACTATTTAATGCGTATTCCACTTTTAAGTCATCGGTAACATTCATCATACGATAAGCATATCTACGTGGAGTTCCATCAGTATAAGAACCGTTATAAATATAAAAACCGTTATCTTCTAATGCGTTAACATAGTATTCTTCAATACCATGAGCATCAACGTTATAAGCATCAATTTGCACTGCGTTTCTATTATTGTATTTAACAAAATCTAAATAGTATTCATCCGCAGGGATAGCAGGAACATATTCTGATGCACCAGTTGTATATTTATCTAACATTGTTTTGACTAAATCACCCCATGTATCTGTGTGATAATCAGTGAGGATTTGTCCCTCATTATTTTCACCACTATTAGGGCAAGCAGTCATTATAAAAGAAGATAATAAAACTGTTGTTAATATGAGTAATTTCTTCATTTGTTCTTACTCCTTTAATAAGTGAATAGAAGTGATGGCCAAAGGCCACCACTCCTAGATAAATTATTTAAGTAAAACTGAATCCACGCTATCTAGCATGATGTAGCCATAGCCGAATAAAGTGCAGTTTGGATCGCAAATATCTAAGTATTTGCTTTCACCCATTCCAGTAATTTCTAATGTGCAGTCATCATCACTCACATAGTGATAGAGGTGATCAGTAGCATTATAGTTAAAGAGGCAGTTGAGATAGCCATCGCTTAATCTAATGCTAACTTCTTCGATAACTTCTATATCAAAGACATTTCCAGCTAAATCTTCAAATGAATATGAAACACTTGCTGGTGCGTTAACTGTAATAGCAACTGTAGCACTATTGCCATCAGCGGTTGTAACTGTGATTGTTGCGCTACCTGCAGATTTAGCAGTAACTAAACCTGTAGCAGAAACTGTAGCAACGCTTGTTTTATTAGAAGCATATGTTAATGCTTTGTTTGTAGCATCAGCGTTAACTGTTGCAACAATTTGATATGTTTCATCAATATCTAATGTTTTAGCAGATTCGTAAACATTAACTGTTGCAGCAACGTATGCATCTGCGTGGACATATAATGTTGCAGAGACACCATTAGCGGCTGTTGCGGTTAAGTGGAAGTCACCAGCATTTAAGACTGTGACTGTACCATTACTAAATTCAGCAGTTGCTTGGGATGATGTTAAGAAATTGCAATTAACATCACCCATTGCATAAACGAGTTCATCATCATCGACATAGGACCAATTTAATTTATTGGTGTTTGTGTTAATATCGAATGTTAATTTGCCATCGGTGGATTCAAATGATAAGACACCTGCATTACTTAAAGCACCTTCGAATGAACCACTTGTGCCAGCATAATCACCATAACCAGCATCAGAGTATTCTGCGTAATAGACTTCACCAACTTTTGTGACAACAATTGGATTAATAGCTAATTCAAATGTATCTCCACCTTCCCAAGTTGCATAAATGTCTTGGACTGTCATTGTGGATTTTGGTGTGTATGTACCAACACCTGGTACCGCCGCGACACCTGTTTCATCAACGAATTCAACACTCACTGTATCTGCTGGAACAGCATCACTTTGAGCGGAGAATGTGAAGGATGTACCTGTAACAACATTCATTCTGCTAGAAGATGTGTTTGCATCAACTTCACTACCATTAACAAACATTGTGACTGCGGTAGCTTCATGTCCTTGGACATATGTACCATTGATGTTTGAATATCTATCAGCACAATCAATGAGAGTTAATTCATCACCAGAGAATGACGCTAATAAGCAGGCGTTTGCTGTTTGTGAATATAAGTATTTGCCGTTATAAACGATACGGGCAAATGAATATAAGTTGTCATCAAATAAGATTGCATTACTGGAAACAACTGCGGTGTGTTGAACTACATCACCACTATATTTGTTATAAGTACCTTGGTTAACTGTGATTTGGCTTGATTCAACACCTGCACCATAGTTACATGTATTACCAGTCGCGGTATAAGTGAATTCAATACTAGAGATATCACATTCATAGTTATCGTATTTACCGACTAATTTGAAGTAGTTGCAGTTTGGGATGTTGTCAAATGTTCTAGAACCACCATTAGATGTTGCTTCTAAGAACATAAACATCGCGGATGGATCATAACCGGCATATAAATTGAAATTACCGTTACCTCCATTAACTGTAATGCTTGTAACACCACTTAAAGCATTAACGTTTTCAATTGAGTCACCATATCTGACTCTTGTTTTATTATTAACAACACTCATTGCATCGCTTGCATTAGAGACTTTTGTTAATAAGAATTCAACGCCGTAGTTACCAGCGTTTTCATTGATAGCGTATTCAGTAGCTTTATTATTGCTATCAAATGTGTGTTCTGTTCCTAAGTTCAATGTGAATGTCTTGCTTGTAGCGTTGTTATTAGCAGGAGCATTTTGTAAGCCTAAGCCGAATGCACCACTATACATATGATTAGCGGTAACAGCTAAAGCGACAGCAATTGAACAAATACCTAATGAGGTTGTAATGAACAATAGTTTTTTTGTTTTCATTTTGTCTTCTTTCCTTTCTTCCCACTTTTTTTCAAGTGGTAGTCTCACTAAATGCGTATATCATACAGCACACACGTAAGCGTGTTAACTAAAATGATAATAAAATCTAATAAACAAATAGCGTTTTCGGTAAACAAAATACAAAAAAATAATAAAATAAAAAACCTTACTCATCGAGTAAAGGTTAAAATTTAATAATTTTTGAAGATATATAAATATCTAATTCTTTATATTACTTTGTTGCCTCTTCCAATTCACGTTGTTTAGCAACACGTAATTCATCTAGCGTTTGAGTTCCGCCAACCGGAATAGCCCATTCATAAATACAAATTGCAACCCAAGATGTTACTGTGCATCCCCATTTATTGAATGACATTCGTTCTCCATTGTATTCTACTTCTTTATCATTGACTATTGTAGCTGTCTGTTCTGGATAATTCTTAATAAATAATTTAGTGCCTATATTAACGACTTTCCATGCGATTAAATCCTTCATTTTTGGCTTAGCAACACGCATAATATGTGAATCTTTTTTAACTCGTCCAGTTTCTTCATTTTTGACTAATTCCACAAAATAATCAGATTCTTCTTTGGTTGGCAAAATAGTTTCAATATTTATTACTTTATTTCCTTCTATTTCAATAGGAGTCATTTTTAGAATTCTTAAGTCTATTCCATTTTTGCATAACCATGCACACGCGCTTAAAGTAACATCATCATAATCCGAAGCAACTAAAAGTATTCTTTGTTTTTGATTAAAATGATCTTCGCAATGATTGGTTTTCAAAAACTCATTAAGTTGTTTTTGTGCTAACTCTCTCGAACTAAGATCGCTTTCTTCACCATCATTTTTCTTTTCAATAAATTTTGCAAATGATGCATTTACTAAATCGTCAGGTGTTTTAATAGTGGCCAAGGATGCAGCATATCTGATTGCTTGAATTTCAAGTGGTTCATTTCTTGATTCCATATCGGTTTTGTCTCTTTTTAATTCTATTAAAATAAGATTTCCGTTTCCATCTATGGCCATCAAATCATTTATTTTTCCTTTTTTATCAGCGGCATGTTTTCCTACTAAAATACAGTTTTCATCTTCTTCAAACAAAACATCAGGATTATCACAAATAAAATTGCAAATATCTTCTTCTTTTAAGTTCCAACTAGCAAATGTTGTATCTTCGCATTCGCCTTTCATTTTAATTTCGCCCTTATCTATTTCAACATTAATTAACATAGTTGTAATTCCTTTCCAAACAATTAAGTTTATTAATCTCTTTTTTGTTTTCTTTCTTCAATGATCTCATCAAGTAATGGAACCAGTGGTGTTAACACTAATTCTGCTAATAAGAGATATAAGTGAATCATTGCGTGATGTTCACCAGGTTCTAAAATCAACATAACCGATAGCACAATTACTGCGATTGATTCGATACCACTGATAATGGTTAAAACAACAGATTTGATTTCAACAACGAGTTCTCTAATTTCAAAAGCTTCTCTAATAATTGACCAAGCTGCCCAGATAACGCATGTCATCTTAACAATTTCTTCAGCGTTTGCTTCTAATGGGTAGAAGAACAATGTTGTACCTAAGATTAATTCAACAAGACCTAAATATGTCTTTTCACACTTCCAGAAGTTCTTTCCGTGGAAGATAACTTCAAATAGTATTTCTTCAACACCATAAAGGAGCATTA
>JAEEGH010016006.1_pt1 | contig 16186 bp, 15 predicted proteins | sample 9134181 | NCBI WGS metagenome assembly JAEEGH01 (sample SAMN16246544, study PRJNA631951) | gut metagenome | biome: gut microbiome; feature: rumen; material: DP-attached | host: Bos | place: Iran: Karaj | collected 2018-10
GAGCGGTGCGAATCTGTATCCCATCTTTCTGAACGGCAATGGCGATCGAATCATCCCCCTTGGGTACCCGATCAAAACGGATCACAGAAACGGCGTAGATCTGGACTACTTCGATAAGCAGCTGGCTCTTCTCTATGCCAGATACTGCGCTTCGATCGATGCCCAGATCAAACTGCTGGATATTGAGATTCAGTATCCGGCTACGACTATGCTGGGTGTACTCAAAAAGATCGGAGCACCCAAGAAATCCAGCTACGAGGCTCAGGAATACTTCCTCGCTATTCACGGTGACTCTCCCTGTACGGCGTATGAGCTCTATATGCAGATGAGTGACGTGATTTTCTCCGCTCAGTGTGAAGGTGCTGCCGGCATTCGAATCGCTCAGCTGGAAGAAATCATCGCCCGCGCTTTGCACATCAACTGGAGCGATTACGATCGTCCCGGCTCCTTCAAGTGGTGAAAGGTATGAAGACCTATCGAGTTCATCTTCTATGGTCTTTGTACGGGCACGTTGACGTAGAAGCTAAGAGCGCAGAAGAAGCAGTTGAAATCGCTCTAGGTCCCGACTGCCCGCTTCCTGAAGGTGAGTACATTGATGATTCCGTGCAGGTGGACGAACTCGTCGGAGTTGAAGACCTGGATCAACTGAAAGGAGCGAACGAAAACAAATGGCATTAGATTTGAACTATCAGCCCATCCCCCTTGTCGATACCACGAAACTCACGAACGATGAGTGGCTGGACTGGCGGCGGAAGGGCATCGGCGGAAGCGATGTGGCTGTTGCCCTGAATCAGTCCCCTTATCGCACGGCCAGGGATCTGTACTACGACAAAATCGGCAGACTGTCCCAAATCGAAGATGAAGACAAAAGCATCACTTTTGAGATCGGGCATTTGCTGGAAGACGTTGTGGCGCAGATTTTCGCAAAGAAGACCGGCCTGACCGTCTATGAAGACCACATGATGTACCAGCATCCACTGTTTCCATTCATGATCGCCGATGTGGATCGCTTTGTGCTTCTTCCGGATGGCAGGAAAGCCATACTCGAATGCAAGACCTCGCACTATAACAACATGAAGACCTCATGGTTCAATGGCGCAGTGCCGAAGCACTATGAGCTTCAGGTTAAGCACTATCTTGCAGTCATGAATCTCGACGTAGCCTATATCGCCTGCCTGTTCAGCAACAGCGAAACCGACTTCGTATGGGCGAAGATCGAACGGGACCTGGAAGAAGAGGAAAGCACCATCCTGCAGCTCCAGGAGTTCTGGAATAACTATGTTTGCTCCAGGGTGGAACCGCCTCTGACTGAGAATCCGGATTTGGTACTGGAGACGCTGCGCCGTTACTACGGTCCGGCGGACAAAAGAGCGGCTTCCGTCAGTCTGCCGCCCAGCTTTGGTCTCACGCTGTCTCTCCTCTGTGATTTGAAAGAAGAGAAGAAGCAGCACGAGGCGCAGGTTCGCGCGCTTGATCAGAAGATCAAAGCTCTGTACGCACCAGTCATTGCGCAGATGGGGAGCGCCTGTTCCGCAAGCTGTGAATTTGGCAGCAACAAGTACTGCGTGACCTACAATCCCCAGTACCGCGAGGGAATCAGCAAGGATAATCTTTCCGCGCTTAGAGCGCAGTATCCCGAAGTATACGACGACTTTGTTGAGAGGACCGAAACCAGAGTTTTCAAAATCACGCAGGTCCCCGTCTCGTAGGAGGTGGCTTCATGAAGTGCAGATTTGAACGGGCTGTTTTCCAGTCAGCGTCCGGGTACTGCGTGTTCTCCTACAACACGCTTGACGAATCGGTACCTGCTGCAGCCCGGACGAATCGTTACTATTCTGACCGCAAGATCCACTTCACTGCTGTCGGCATGAACCTGCCGGCGACGGATGCGGTGGAGGTGGAGCTCGACGGCACTTGGGAGAACTCCAAATACGGCCTGCAGTTGTCTGTCGAAATCGTGCATCAGCTTGTACCGACGAATCAGGCAGATATGGTCGCCTACTTAAGCTGCGGCCTGATCAAAGGGATCGGACCGGAAACAGCCAGAGCCATTGTCTCCCGATTCGGCCTGAAATCTCTTGAGGTCCTGGATCAAAACCCGGAGGAACTGCTCAGTATCAAAGGCATTGCGGAAGCGAAGCTGCAGCGAATAGTTGACTCCTATCAGGCGACGAAAGCGATCAGCGACCTGATGCTTTATCTGGCTCCATACGGTGTCTCGCCAAAGAGGGCAAGTCTTATCCGGGAAGCATTCGGAGATGACAGCCTTCGGATTGTGCGCGAAGATCCGTTCCAATTGTGCCGGATCAAGGGCTTTGGGTTTCTGACCGTCGACGCCATCGCAAGAAAAACGCAGGTAAGTCTTCGGAATCCGCTTCGGTATTCCGGGGCGATTGCTTATGTCCTGGACGAGGCCCGCGTGTCTGGGCATTTGTTCCTCAGCGCGAAAGACACCATCGACAAATGTTATGAGCTTCTGAACCGGGACTGCGATCAGGAGATCGTCTCAAAACAGGACATAGAAAAGGCGCTGTCTGCTGAGCGTGCAGAGTCGAGAGTCTATCTGGAAGGCACACGGGTGTACCTCAGCTACGAACGCATGTGCGAAGTACAAACGGCGAAGAGAGTCGTTTCCATGCTGATGGACTCCGGCTTTCATCCTATACCGCAGCTCCGTGATCGGATTGCTGCTGTTGAGGCGGGGATGGCACAGAAGCTGTCCCCCTCTCAGCGCCGGGCTGTCGAGCTGTGCCTTTCATACCCTCTGTCCATTATGACAGGGGGTCCTGGGACTGGCAAAACCACAACGCTCCGATTCATCCTGGATGTGTACAGAAAAGCCCGGCCGGGATGGGAGATTCTCCTGGCAGCACCGACCGGAAGGGCCAGCCGAAGGATGGAAGAGCAAACCGGGCTACCGGCCTCAACGATCCACTCCGCTCTCGGATTGATCACGGACGACGAATCAGATCTGAACGACGACACCATGCTCTCGGCAGACCTTGTCGTTGTGGACGAATTCAGCATGGTGGATATGCGGCTTGCTTACGCGCTGTTTGACCGTCTTAAGCCGGGCTGCCAAATGATCATTGTCGGAGACGCCGATCAACTACCGTCAGTCGGGGCAGGAAATGTGCTCCGCGAGCTGATGAGGAGCGAACTAGTTCCTACGGCAGTACTGGATACGGTGTTTCGACAGGCACATAACAGCCGGATTGCCGTAAACGCCCAAGCCATCAACCACAATGACACCCACCTCCAGTACGGAGAGGACTTCCAGATGCTTGATGTGTGCAATTCGGAAGAAGCGGCTCAGCTGGTCATTCAGCAATATCTGTCGGAGATAAGCGCTCATGGCATCGAAGGCGTTCAAATCCTTACGCCGTTCCGAAAGCGGGGCGACGTAGGCGCGAATGCGCTGAATGCCAAACTTCGTGAGCTGGTGAATCCGGCAGATGAAAGAAAGCCCGAAGCGAAATCCGGAAGCAAGGTTTACCGGGTTGGTGACCGCATCATTCAAACCTGCAACCGTGAGGGAGTCTCCAATGGCGATGTCGGCATCATTACCGGGATAAGCTCCGACGACGGTGATCCGATAATCCAAATCCGGCTGCTTGACGGTCGTGAACTCCTTTATACGCTGGACATGATGGAAGACACGGAACTCTCATACTGCATGACGATCCACAAGAGCCAGGGGTCCGAGTATCCCACGGTGATCGTTCCGCTTTTGAAAGAGCACTACATCATGCTCCGGCGCAACCTTCTGTACACCGCAATAACACGTGCAAAGGAAAAAGTGATTCTCATCGGGCAAAGGCAGGCGATGTATACCGCAATCCATAAGTCTGATGTAGACAAACGAAATACCGTGCTGGCTGACCGCATAGTCGCGTACTACAACCGCGAACTCCAAAAGTGTGCCAGCTGAAATTTTCCTGAAGACAGGGTGGTCAAAAGGGCCCCCAAAACGGCATTTATTAGTGGAGGGTATTTTTTATGAGTAACAACAGCGGAAAGATGATTCCGGCAATCAACTCGGTAGAGGGCTTTAACCCGTCCGACTTCGTCCGAATGAATACCGGCGAGGATGGCAGCAACGACGCCTACCTGGACGCGAAATACCGTGTTCTCTGGTTCAGACTCCATCATCCCGAAGGAAAACTCGATCCGGAGATTATCCACTTGGATGACAAGTCCGCCTGTATTTGCTGCCGGGTTTATGCCAACAAAGCGGATCCTCCGGAGCAGTTCATCGGGAAGGCGTATTCCCATCGCTTCCTTACTGACGACCCCTTCGGCGGGCGCTACCTCGAAGTGGCGGAGACCGTTGCCAAGGGCAGAGCTCTCGCTGATGCGGGTTACGGAACTCAGTTCTGCTTCAGCGGTGATACCAACACAGACGAAATCGCCGATTCGCCCATTCATCTTCCTCCAGAGGATGTCAATGAGCAGCCGGTAGTTCAGGTGAATTCCACACCTGTGATCTCTCCTGTGCAGACAGCAGAACCTGCAGCGTCTGTGCCGGCTCAGTCCAAACAGAGCCAAAAATCTCCTGAAGCGCCAAAGACTCTGGAAGAACTCCTCAAGACGATGAGTATCGAAGAAGCCAAGGCGGTCAAAGTGGACGTGGGGAGATACGCCGGCTGTACTCTGGGGGAACTCGCCATGACGCACCCTGGAGATCTCGCATGGTATGTGAAGAACTACGCCGGGAGAAACATTGCGCTGAAGGCCGGAGCTACCGTGCTGCTGAACGCAGTTGAGAAGATGGCCAGTTGAACAGAACGCTGTGAGGTGTGAGTATGGGCAAAACGGGTAACCTGCCATGCAGTATAGCAGAGGTTGTTGACTTGCTTGGCATTGCCGTAGTGCGGAGAACCAAGACGCAATGGCAGTGCAGATGCCCCTTTTGCGATGATCGAAGCGCTCATCTGAATGTGCTGCTCAGCGATAATGTGTTTCGCTGCAATCGCTGCGGCAAAGGCGGGGGTGTACTTCACCTCTATGCCGAATACTGCAATGTCGATCGAAGCAGCGCCTACCAGGAACTCACTCGCATATTCCAGGGCGGTGAAGTTCCGGAGCGGAAAGAGCGCAGTCAACCACCCGAAACCGGCGAATTAACCGTTGCCTCTGTGGAAGTCCGGGATAACACCTACTCCAATCTCCTCTCGATGCTGAGCCTCTGCCCTTCACACCAGGAATCGCTGAAGGCCAGAGGACTCAGCTCTGAGGAAATTGCCTGGTTAGGGTATCGGACGACACCAGCAATGCGGGTTAACAAAATAATCGCAGGACTATTGGAACGTGGCTGCATCCTTGAAGGCGTGCCAGGCTTCTACTGCGACCGCGAAAGCGGCTGCTGGAACCTGGACATACGCGGCTCCGGAATCATGCTTCCGGATCGGAATGAACGGGGACAAATTGAAGCGATTCAAGTCAGGCTGGACAAGCCATACCACGGCAAATTCTACAACCTTACCAGTACGGATCAGTATTACGGGACCAAGTCTCACTGCTGTGCGCATTTCATAGGCGTAAACGGTAACGACTCGGACGAGTCCGTCTGTCTGACCGAAGGCATTATGAAGGCGGACATAGCCTATTGCCTTTCACGCAGTTCGGGCTATCCCCACGGTTTCGTCGGACTCACCGGAGTGTCCAACAAGTCTCAGCTGGCTGCCGCATTCACTGCCTTATCCAGTTTGGGAAAGCGGCGGATTCTCGTTATGTACGATGCTGACTACAGGACAAATGATGCGGTTCGGCAACTGCGAGAGTACGCGATTTGTTCTGGCAGGGAATATGGCTTTGAAATGGTGCCAGTCTCCTGGGATCCATGCTGCAAAGGTATTGATGATCTGCTCCTCGAAAGAATGAAGAGGTGTTCATCAGTATGAGAATCTCTTTGGGCTGATGTGGCGACGAACTAACGCAGCCACCTCAGAAATCTCAGAAGCGGATGTAAGTCAAGTTGTGTTTCATTGATGGAGGTGATGGTTCTCAGAAAAACCAGTATAACCTGACAGAAGCCAAATCAAAGGCGGCTCAATGCCGTCGAAGATACACTTGAGAAAGGAGATAGGAGCAATGGATATGAAATACCAGAGTCTGGAGAGCCTGCCGCTTGCCCTGAGCGTAGATGATCTGATGGACATCCTGAATGTTGGCAAGAATACGGCGTATTCGCTCGTAAAGTCCGGCCAACTGAGAAGCATCAGGATTGGCAGACAGCTGCGTATTCCCCGCGATGCCCTGCGGGAGTTCCTTCAGGGAAAAACCGCGTAGAAAGATTGCTTTGCTTTAGACAGTACAAAATGGTATTCTGTCCCTGTGATGGATATATCATGAGCGGCAGGAAGGAGGATATATGCCGCGTTCGAAATCATCCAGTCGTGCTGCCAATGGCACTGGCTCTATTCGAAAGATTACCGCATCCAGGAATGGTAAGTCCTATGTTTACTGGCAGGCACGCTATTCTGACCCGGCGACGGGGATACAGCACTCCATTACCGGGCCGACGCAAAAAGCAGTCAAGGACAAACTGATTGAGGCACTCAGCGACATCAATCAAGGCTGTTATGTGGCTCCATCAAAGCAGACGCTCGGAGAATGGCTTGATCTGTGGCTGGATACCTATGTTTCAAACTCAGTGAAGCCATATACTCTGGATTCGTACAGATCCTCCTGCAATGTCCACATCAAACCAGCTCTCGGAAAAATCCGGTTGACTTCACTGACTACTCTGCAAATTCAGCGTTTCTACAATAGGCTGCTTGAGCAGGAAATCTCACCGAAGACCATTAAGAACATCAACGGAGTCCTCCATAAGGCTCTGAATCAGGCTGTGCGGATCGGGGAGCTGAAGTATAATCCAACTGAAGCCTGCGATCTTCCGAAGGTGTACAAAAAAGAAATCGTCCCTTTGGAACAGGACGACATTCGGAAATTCGTTGATGCGATTAAAGGCCACCGCTTTGAATGCCTCTTTCTCATTACGCTTTTTACAGGCATGCGGCAAGGTGAAGTATTAGGGCTGACCTGGGACTGTGTGGACTTTGAGCATAGCAGCATCTATATCAACAAACAACTGACGAAGACGCATAAGGTTGGTGGCAAGTACGTACTCTCTCCCACAAAGAACGGTCGAGCTCGTCTGATAACAGTTGCAGACTATGTTATGTCTCTCTTCCAGAAAAGAAAAGAACAGCAGGAGAGCGAGCGGGTTTGGGCCGGAGAGGCTTGGAGCAACCCGGACGGACTAGTCTTTACCGATGCAGCCGGCGGACATCTTGTTCACCTTACCGTGTATAAAGAATTCAAGAATATCGCCCGGTCACTCGGATACGAGAACACTCGCTTTCATGACCTCAGACATAGTTATGCAGTTGCTGCTATTGAAAGCGGAGACGACATCAAGACGGTTCAGACAAATCTTGGTCATGCGACCGCAAGTTTCACGCTGGATATTTACGGGCATGCTTCGCAGAAAATGCGGCAACAGTCTGCTGACCGCATGGAACGGTATATAAAGTCCGTAATTTCCAATTAGGCTAAAATTAGGCTAAAAACAAAGCGGAGAGCCCTGAAACCCTTGTGTTTCAAGGCTCTCCGTGGCGGAGAAGGAGGGATTCGAACCGCTGACGGCAGTTCCCCTCATGTACCGCTGAATGCCAAGAAGCCTTATTCTGCTTTGTGTTATAAAGACTCAAGTATTATCGAGTACCAATTGATCTCGCAATGAATTAGCCATTTTAGGCTGAAAAGATGGCCGAAAAATGTATAGCCGCATATAAAGTATCACTGATAAAGAAGCATCAAAGCATGAGTCAAATTAGCGATTCACCATTCACTCTCTCATTAATCTAAATCCAGCAGTAACGACAAAATCATATTACATATTATTATACCACAGCACTCTGGCTATATATGGCCAAGGGCCTATCGTGTAACCGCATATGACCGTATCACGTAATTGGAAACCCTGCCGGTTAGTATTGGCCATCAATCGAGCAGCACCTTGCCCAAATATCACACTCCTATTCTCATTGTATATACTGCTCTGTCCATTGTACCGTAACATTAGTCTCTCATTGTTTGATTGTCATTCTCTCTTGTTGGTACACCCACGTAAATAGCATTCCATATGCAAATCGCCCATTATACTGTGTTCCAATATAGTTTAGCCGTGATTTCAGTTTGTTCGGATAAATCCGATTTGCCCGCTGAATAATAGGGGCTAGGCGAAACGTAAGTATTTCAACAGACTTTTTCTTTGATATAACGCTATACATGAGTCTCAGATCGGCAAAGCCTGATAGCATAACTGTATGTGCATGTTGATAAGTCTGAATTCCATAGTAGTTTAGAATTGTCGATAGCCCCACTTGGCAACAGCCAATAGTATAATTCTTAATTGGATGCTTAAAAATGAGACAATTCATTGCGGAAACCAGTAACAAGCAATATTCACAAAAGCGCATGTAGAAAGGGCGAAAAAAAGTTTCAATAATGAATATTGAAGCTACAATATCCGGGTCAACCGTGTAGCATAATGCACATTTTTCGTATCTTTCCCTGATTGTTTTCCACATGCGCTTATGTTTGAGAATTGATTGTAACTTTTCCTCTGTCAATTTCCTCATGTTTAAGGATTGAAATCAAGGATCCCAGAAACAAACCTATCGACGTCAGTGCTTTGTGTTGAAATAGTTGCAACAAGGTCTCTGAGTTCACCCTGAACCGTTTCATCGTTATAGGATGGAATGACCGGATTCATTGGAGACGTTTGAAGATACAAAGATTGTGTGATAAATCCGTCGCATGATTCAGAAATGATTATAACAACCCCGCCGTTAATAACGGTGCAATATGATGCATACTCGTTTATTACAGGAACACTTGCCCGAGGTGAATACGCGTATGCATTGTTATTAATCACATATTTGCGGAGAGGTTCATTATCATTTGAATCGAAGTAATACGGGAGCGTTAGCCAAGTAATCTTCTTTTTTTCAGTCAAACCTTTGAGCTTTTTCGTTAATCTGATCGCATTATCTCTGTTAATCATACAAAAAAAGAATCCTCCTGTTCTAAAATTGCTATAATGTCATCTAATAACTGCATAATAGCAAGGAATCCAAAAGTCTCATTTTTATCTTTACCACTATAAGATGCTCGTATAGTCTTGATTTTCTTATCTAACTCGGTGGTTAGATTCGGGTGAAATGTCTGCAATTTTGATAAAGCTACATCCATTCTATGGATATACAGTTTTTGGTCCTCAGGCGTATGCTCATCAAGAAAGAACCGAGCACAATCATAAAGCTCGGTTAAAATGCCGTGCTTATGTTTGTTATATGATTGAACTTTAGAATTTTGGTTCAAAGCGTCTCTGACATTATCTTGGATTTTTCCAGTTCGAATAATCAAAAAAACAGATAATCCGAGTCCAATGATGCTGGTAATACTACCGACTGCTTCTAATGCACCCATTTAATCAACTCCATTCATTTCAATAATAATCTATGAATGGAGTAAATACAACCGTTTTTTGAGAGCTATGATTGTATTATGGTTTTCTGTTGAACTAACATGAATATGAACAATGAAGAACTTAGAGTCTGCCCCGCTTATAGAGTGTTTCAGCGGAGGAGTCAAAGGATTCCGGTCAGTGACCTACCCCGAATTGGTTCAAAGCTGTATTTCTACACTTCTAATCTAACAACTATAATTGTATGAACCGAGCCACATGGCAGTCAATTTCATTTTTGCGCACCTCCTATCTTTTGTCGAGCGATTATACTCACTAATCGTGTCCAATAAAACGGACAATACTCGGATTATAAGTATTGTCCTGCTTTCAGCCCAGCTCTTTTCCTATTCCACTGCAGCATTATCAACGACTCATGATCCCCTTTATTGTTAACAGGATTGGCCTAGATAGTCCATATCCCTGCGAGAACTAATACGTGAGGAGGTACAGCGCCTCCATCTGCGCCAGCCAGATTTGCATAGTGCTGGTGAGATAGAACATAATTGCACACCGCTATTCTTATAAAAATCCCTATTGGGTGATGCGCCTTTGCTGTTTAATTACAAATTGAGGAGGAAACAAAGTGCCAGAAAGGACAATACCACCTAGTCATTTTCTGAAAATGGAACAGATCGTCCGTATCCCACTGAACAAGCTGCACCCTTTCCCAAACCACCCCTACGGCATCCGGGAGGATCAAGCCATGCAGGATACCGTGGACAGCGTGAAGCAAAATGGCGTTGTGGTGCCCGCAATCGTCCGTCCAAGGGTCGAGGGCGGGTATGAGATCGTCGCCGGGCATCGGCGAAAACTGGCCTCCGAGCGGGCAGGCTTTACTGATATGCCCTGCATCGTCCGCAACCTGACCGACGACGAGGCTATCATCCAGCTTGTGGATTCCAACGCTCAGCGGGAGGACGTGCTGCCCAGCGAACGGGCCAAGGCGTATAAGATGCGGCTGGAGGCCATCAAGCGCACGGCGGGAAGGCCGCCAAAACAGGCACAGGAAAATGTGCCGAATAATTCGGCTAATTTCCGCAGCGACGATGAAGTGGGAAATGTGGACGGTATCAGCGGAGATACCGTCCGTAATATTATCTCCCTCAACAATCTGGTCCCGGAGCTGATGCAGATGGTGGACGATAAGAAGATCTCCCTGACGCCCGCCTATCAGATCGCAACGCTAACGGAGCCGGAGCAGCGCCTCCTGCTGGAAACCATCGACAGTGAGCAGGCAACACCCTCCGTATCCCAGGCCCAGCGTATGCGAAAGCTCAGTCAATCCGGCGAACTGAACGAGGACAATATGCTCCAGATCATGGTGGAGCCGAAGAAGCCGCAGAATGTCAGCATTACCATTCCGCTGGACAAGCTCCGGAAATATTTCCCCAAGTCCTACTCGCCAGAACGGATAGAGGAAACCATCTTCAAGCTGCTGGATCAATGGCTGAAAAAGCGGTTACGAAGTGCGGAGCGCCAATAGAAAAGCGGCAGCGAGCCAATAGGTTCATGCTGCCGCCTTCAACAATCTGGTTTTCTCCATAATACCTGTGAATTATGTCAGCTCTCTCAGCCAGAAAAAACATAGTCTAATTCAATTTGAATAGCCCAAACTGTTAAGATGTTCAATCACACAGTGAATTGGCACAAATCCATGATGCTCATCATTGTCTTCACCTGTAGTGTCAACAATTCCCCCCTTAATTATCCCGACCACTTCCAGTTTCTGATTAATCACGACACCACCACTTGCTCCATGTGAAATTCTTCCGCTAACAGTGAAAAATGGTGCCCCAAAATAGGTAATCTGGCTGGTTATATTGCATTGTTGGATATATGCAGAGTTACCCTCCTTGTGGTTTGGGTATCCGATTATGGTAACTTTCGCCCCCGTCTTTAGTCTTGTGCTATCGCCAATCACAAATCCGGAAGTACAGTTATCTAGAGCAGGTAGTTTATAAAGCGCATAATCAACTGTCCTATCTGCTGACAATTCATTATTTAACTCTTTACCAAGAAAACCGAAACGAGTGTCCTTGTAACCATCCGGGAGATAGACTTTGAAAATCCCGCCCTTTTCTGATACATGATAGCAAGTAAATAGCCCGTAACCCTGCGCATAGAATCCACTTCCTTGGAAAAAAACATTGCTATAATCGCATTCCAAGATGAAGGTATAATTTCTAATAAGATAGTCGAGCCTGTCCAATTCTGATACATCGAAAATGGATCTATCAAATACTGTATTCATCCTTTTCGCAAGTGATAGGTAAGACATGCTGTCTTTCCCTTTAACTTGCGAGAGATACCTGATTTTTCCGCAGAGCACTTTTTCAAACCATGAAATGACTTCCTTTTCGTGCTTTGAATTATCAATAATGCTCTTTATTTGGGGATTCTTACAAAGCCCTTTTTTAACATACGATTGTGCAGCTAAATAAACGCCGTATTTTTCGCAGCTATGAAGGATTGCCCGTAACTGCCGCAGATAGGTTCTCCGTACATTAGGAAACTCATTTACAGTCAACCCTGTAACTTCTTGCCGCATCGTCCTGCATCTTAGAGTTACCTTTTGAGGATTGATTTCAAAAGAATGCTTTGACAGAACTTTCAATACTGCAGTACCTACATGTATGCCGGATTCATCCTGATAGGCAATGCCTAGATCAAATTCATGTTTATAAGTTGAAAAGCTGATGTCATCTGCGTATCTGGAATATGTGGATCCAGTTTCCTTCGCTAGACGCATAAAGCTATTATCCATTGGCGCACAAATCATATTTGTAATTATCGGGGATGTCGGTGCACCTTGAGGCAATGCTCCGTTTAAACACGTGATTTGTGCAATTGTCGTTGCTGCCTCCTCGCCTAATGAATAAGGAGGATTCATGAATAGTCCTCTGACCCTACCGAAATGAATCTGCCCAAAGAAGTCCTTTAGGTCTATATTGAAAACCAATGATCTCTTTACATGCTTTTCCGCATTATCAACAATGCTTTTTCCCTGGACAAAGCCAAAAACACATGGCTTGCTCTTGTAAACTAGCGACAAAATGCCCGCTAGTTTGCGCTGAATCTGCATAAGCTCTTTGTTCGGTGCTGATATCTCTCGATATGTGCCGTCTTTCTTAGGAATTCGAAAAACGTGGTACATATTCTCTGGCCGCTTTTTGAACAAAAAATAGCGCAGACTTCTATCATTGATCCCTAAGACTCTTGCCACATCTAGTCTTGTTTTTGCATCCAAAAAGCTCTGCTTGGTTGCTTCAATATCTATCGCTCTCACCTCATTAATAGGAAGAGTACGGCGAAATTCAACCTTCTGACCGAAAGAGTATATAAGCACACATGGACAACACACCGGGTGTAAGATAATCACAAGGGGAATATCTTTATGGCGTTGAGATAAAACGTTGCAGTAACGCTAACGAAAAGCAATTTCGCCGTACTTTCCATTCTCATTATACCGCTCAAAGCCCAAATGGCAAGCATCGTTTTTTCTCTCTCCTTTTCACTTCTCTGAAGAATACTGAGAACACCGAACTACATATAGACAATACGCCGGACAGTTGTTCACTGCCCGGCTTTTTTGCTGCCCGAAAGCGGAACGAAAGGACTACCTGCCTATGAAAAATGACGCAGTAATCACCGGCCAGGACGAGCTTGCTGTGGAGCGTTTCCATGACGATACCCGGCACATGATCATCTTCGACGTGCTGAACCACCACAGCCCCCTAGGATACAAAGGGGAACGCCTGCGGCTGTTCCTGACCGATGAAGCATACGCCAGGGCCAAGACCGCCCAGGACCAAGGCTATATCCGCATCAGAAAACACGCCGCCGTCGTCGAGGGGTATATCCTACCTAACAAAAAGAAAAAGCGGCGGTATTGACCTCTGAATGATCTGTCATGAAAGGAATGGTGTTTATGGCTGTATTTCGTATCGACAAAACCAAGGATTACACCGTGATGGCAAACCATCACCTCCGCAATAAGGCGCTCTCCCTGAAGGCCAAGGGGCTGCTGTCCCTGATGCTCTCCCTCCCGGATAATTGGGACTATACCACCAAGGGCCTTGCCATGATCTGCAAGGATGGCGTGGACAGCATTTGCTCCACGGTCCGTGAGCTGGAGAGCACCGGGTACATCCAGCGCCGCCGCATCCGGGACGGCCACGGACGCCTGGCGGAGATCGAGTACACGATCCTGGAACATCCCGCAGAACCGGAGATTTCACTTAAACGGGAAAATCCAGTCTTGGAGAATCCTGTTCTGGAAAACCCTGAACAGGTTGAGCCTGAACAGGAGAAGCCTGAACAGGAAAAGCCCGTCGCATTATTAAATACTAAGAAATCAAAAACGGAAAAATCAAATACTGTTCGATCAAATACTCAGTCTTTCCTTCCTTCGGAAGCGCCCGCAGAGGACGGACCGACAGACGGACGGACGCTGAGAGCAGAGATCCAGGATCAGATCGAGTATGACTATCTCATAACGCCCTCCAATCAGCGGCAGGTGGACGAGCTGGTGGAGATCATGGTGGAGGTCGCCATGAACCGGAGCAGGACCATCAAGATCGGGCGGGACGCGGAGTATCCTGCCTCCTACGTTCAGGACCGATTCCGAAAGCTCACCGGGGAGCATATCCGCAAGGTCCTGGAAGGGATCGGAGAAAACACCACCCGCGTATATAACACAAAAGCGTATCTGCTGGCGGCGCTGTTCAACGCGGTGTCCACCATGGACAACCACTACGCCATGCTGGTCAACCATGACTACTACGGCGATTCGCCGTAACCCAAACCAGGAGGTGACTGCCTATGCAGGAAGAAGTAGAAAACAAGATCGTCGTAATGATCACCAACTGCTCCAAGCTCACCGCATCAGAGCTGCGCCGGGCGCTGGAGAAGTTGCTGGCGCAGGCAAAAGCCAACCGAAACCAGAAGCTCCCAAAGCAAGAAAAAGAGGCCCACGGCGAAATGACCGTGAAGGAGCTGGCGGCAAAGGACCGGGGCATGCAGAGCATTGAAGTCAATGACGATACCATCGGTGCTTTCAACCGCGTTGCTCGGAAGTACGGCATCGACTTTGCCCCCTTCAAGGTCAAGGGCGAGAATAAGTATATGGTCTTCTTCAAGGCTCCGGACGCTGACGCCATGACCGCCGCCTTTACGGAGTACACGCAGAAGCAGGTCAGGAAAGCATCCCGGCCCTCCATCCTGGAGAAGCTGGAGCATTTCAAGAGCCTTATCCAGCATCCCAAGAAGGACAAGACCCGTCACAAGGAGCCGGAGCGGTGAAGCGGCGGAATATCAAGAAGCTCCTGATCCTCAATTCCCCGTATCTGCTGTTCGCCCTGCTGGGCACAAAGCTGGGACAGGCGGCGCGGCTGGCCCCCGGCGGGGACTTCTCCGCCAAGGTCATGCACATCCTGGATGGCTTCAAGGCAGCGTTTTCGTCCTTTGCTCCCAGCTTCCATCCCATCGACCTTTGCGTGGGGATCGCCGCCGCTGCAGTGATCCGGCTGGCCGTCTACATCCGAAGCAAAAACGCAAAGAAGTTCCGAAAGAACGAGGAATACGGTTCGGCCCGCTGGGGCACGGCGGAGGACATCGCGCCTTTCGTCGATCCCGTCTTTGCCAACAACATCATCCTGACGCAGACGGAGAGCCTCACCATGAACAACCGCCCCAAGGACCCCAGGACGGCGCGGAACAAAAACGTGCTGGTCATCGGCGGCTCCGGCAGCGGCAAGACAAGATTCTGGCTGAAGCCCAACCTTATGCAATGCACGTCGGAGAAATACCCCTGTTCTTTCGTAGTCACGGACCCCAAGGGCAGCATCGCCGTGGAGTGCGGGACGCTCCTGATGAAGCACGGTTACCGCATCCGCATCCTGAACACCATCAACTTCAAGAAATCCATGCACTATAATCCCTTCGCCTACATCCACAGTGAAAAGGATATCCTGAAGCTGGTGACGGTCCTGATCTCCAACACCACCGGCAACGGAAAATCCTCGGACGATTTTTGGGTGAAGGCGGAGACGTTGCTATACACCGCCCTGATCGGCTACATCTACTACGAGGGAAACGAGGAAGAAAAGTGCTTCTCCACCCTGATCGAAATGATCAACGCCATGGAGGTCCACGAGGACGACGAGGAGTTTCAGAACAATGTGGATCTCATGTTTGAGGAGCTTGAGAAGGAAAAGCCCAATCACTTCGCCGTGCGGCAATATAAAAAGTACAAACTCGCGGCGGGAAAGACAGCGAAATCCATCCTCATTTCCTGCGGCGCGCGGCTGGCTCCCTTTGATATCCAAGAGCTGCGGGACCTGACCGCCTACGACGAGCTGGAGCTGGACACCCTGGGGGACCGGAAAACAGCGCTGTTTCTCATTATGAGCGACACGGACGATACCTTCAATTTCCTGATCGCCATGTGTTACAGCCAGCTTTTTAACTTGTTATGTGAGAAGGCCGACGACGAGTACGGCGGGCGTCTGCCTGTCCACGTCCGCTGCCTCATCGACGAGGCCGCGAACATCGGCCAGATACCCAAGTTAGAGAAATTGGTTGCAACGATCCGCAGCCGGGAGATCTCCTGCTGCCTGGTCCTGCAAGCCCAATCCCAGCTCAAAGCCC
>JAEEGH010016007.1_pt1 | contig 16186 bp, 15 predicted proteins | sample 9134181 | NCBI WGS metagenome assembly JAEEGH01 (sample SAMN16246544, study PRJNA631951) | gut metagenome | biome: gut microbiome; feature: rumen; material: DP-attached | host: Bos | place: Iran: Karaj | collected 2018-10
AAAAAGTTGCGCCGTTAAGGTCCAAAATGATTTGATTATTGAAAAATGGTTCTTTTTACAGTAAAATACCGTGCGTACATATGACATGGAGCTGTATCGAAGTGGTCATAACGAGGCGGTCTTGAAAACTAGTTGACCTTCGTTAAGTATTTCGATACAAACCCAATTAAATAGGGCATTGGCGGACTTCATCACTGCTCTGAAACTGGTAATGTGTCCCCAATGTGTCCCCAGTACCTTTGTACTGGTGCGATTGACAACTGAATAGCAAAAGCCTGGAGCTGTATCGAAGTGGTCATAACGAGGCGGTCTTGAAAACCGTTTGTCCGCAAGGGCACGTGGGTTCGAATCCCACCGGCTCCGCCAAAAGGCCCGTAAACACTGCGTTTGCGGGCCTTTCATTTTGCAGATAAAAGGCGTCATCCTATAAGCTCTGAAATCTTGGGGACACATTTCTCTGTTTTGGGGACACATTTTTCGTTATTTTCCTCCATTTTCGAACCTACCCAGCTTGTGCTGAAGCTCCGGTTGGGGAGAGCAAGGCCATTTTCAAGCGCGATCGACGACGCAACCTTTGCAGAATAGTCCAGGTGACTGTAGACATTAGCAGTAGTTGAGAAGTCGCTATGGCCTAACCATTCCTGGATACTCTTCAGTGGTACACCGTTTGCAAGGAGCAAGCTTGCGCAGCTATGGCGTAGATCGTGGAACCTTATTCTACGAAGACCGTGTCTCTCAAGAAAGCGGGGGAACTGTGCGCTCAAGTAATTGGGCTTGAGTATGTTACCGACAGGGTCTACAAAGATATAACCGTCGTATTCATAGTTATAACAGCTGCCACACAACCTCTTATTCTGTTCTTGAGACTGTTTAACTTCTAAGAAGTATTGCTTGAATCTGCCAACGAGAGGTAGGGTTCTGTAGCTGGCCTTGGTTTTTGTAGAATCCTGCTTCATGATTTCTCTCTTGCCATCGATCATAGTAGAAACGATAGTACGCTTGATGGTTAATGTACATGCGTCAAAGTCTATGGCGTCCCATTTGAGCCCTAAGACCTCTCCTCGTCGTAACCCGTAAAATGCTGCTACGAGAACAGGAAGCTCGAAAGGGGTGCCTCTGAGGGCCTTAAACATGACCTCTAACTCATCAGCTCCAAGGAATTGTGGTTCGAAATTCTCCTTTTTAGGTCTATCAACCTTTGTTGCCATGTTTACCGGAATTAATCCAATTTTATAAGCGTATTTTAAGGCTTCATAAATCACAGCATGCTCGTGTATCACGGTGTTTGGTGATACTGTCTCGAGTTCGTGAACATAGAAAGCTTGTATGTGAGAAGGCTTTAGTCCTTCTAAGGTATACTTCTTGTCCATGAAGTAGGGCGTGAGTTTACGCTCTACAATACATACATAAGAATTATATGTGGTCGGCTTCACTCTGATTTTCACGACTTGTAACCAAGCATACAGGTATTCAACAAAAGGCATATCAGATTTGAGACCATTTACATTTTGTGGAACAAAGAATTCCAGTCTCCTTTTCTGAAGCATTTCTTCAGCCTTTCGCTTATTGCCTTTATTGACTTTAAGTCCGGTAGCAAATCTTTTGTAGTGTCTTTTCTTATCAGAATCGTAGTAACTGAGAATGATATAGTAAAGACCGTTTTGTGTTGTAAGATGTCCTGATACCATCTTTTTTCACCTCCTTGAAATTGTTAATCCGTTTTGTATTCAGGACAACTCATCTCTCAAATAGGATACGAAATAAATGTGTATTTGCAATTGTGCAATGGTATTGAGAGACAAGTGGTCTTGAGTGCTGCTATGACTTCATTACGAAATCTATTACAGAGACTTTGGGTATTCTGAATGAATTACCCACCTTAAACGCTCGTATTTGCCCGCTATTGATCAGTTCATAGGAAAGCTGTCTACTTATATGGAGCGCCTTCTGAAGCTGCGCTACGGTCAAAATATCGGGGTAATCTGCAAACATAATCTTGTAGATAGGGGAGATGTAGTCATTTTCCATATACTTACCTCCCTCGTGATAGTTCAGAAGTCGAATAATCAATCTCAGGTATGCCCAAGATTGAACGTAACCCTTTGTTTATCCTGGTAACCACAAGGGTATCCTCGATATGGCCTACTCGTTTTATGATTGCTGACTGATCGATTACGGAGATCTGTTCAAGAAGAGCGATGCTGTCCATACGAAGCCCGAACCGTTTGCCAAGCACAATGTGGTACGGATAAAAAAGTTTCTTCTTAACCGATGAGAGTGGACATACAATGGTTGTTGTGGAACTCATGTTCATTGATGTTGGTTGTAAAACCAAGGCAGGTCTTACGCCTGCCTGGACACTTGAAAAATCAACCATCGGGCCAAAATCTACGATTACAATATCAAAATGCATAAGAGGGGGAGTGATCATCCTTCAATTACCCCACTTTCTACGAACACCGTGCGTATCGCTTTTTTTGCTCTGCTGAGGCTTTCATAGACTGATGCAGCTGTGACCCCATCTGCGGCAGCGATTTCATCTATAGATAAACCAAGAACGAAATGTTGATATAACCTCTGTCCTTGACGGCCAGGGAGTTTAAATATTTCATTGATTATGTGGTTATAGGTGTCGTCAGACTCTGCAATAATGGCCGGATCAGAACTCGTATCCAAGGGTGCTCTTTCGTCATCAATAGCATATGCATCGTGATAACGATAAGCTCTTTGGTATTCTCTCTTGTCGTTTCTATTACTTTCTAGGATGGTGGCATACATTTTTGTTGAAAGAATCACATAAGGACGGTATTTCTCAAGCTCTTCTTTAAAGCAAAGGTTCAGTTCTTCTTCTGAAAGATCTGTGATGATCGCATATTTTTCTTCACCTGTGTAACCTTCGTATTCTTTTGCAAGGTTGAGAACCTTGCAATCCTTCATAAAAGTACTAATGATTGTATTAAGCATTTCTTTACTCCTTGAAATCTTCGATTTGCGATGTGTTCGAAAACTCAAAGGAGTCATGGATAATGCTGATATCGGTATGTCACTCTTGGTCCTTTCCCGACCTTCAATCCGGGAAGAGAAAGTGACTACAAGAAACGACGAAGTTTATTTCGCAAACAGGCAAAAAAGAAGCACCATACGAAACCGGAGAAACAATAAATGTTTCTCCAAACTTCGTACGGTGCTTGGTAGTGTTTTATCAGTCCTTAAGGATTAAGGATCCTGCTCCGCTTGCTCGATTAAAAGTCGTTTATTTAGTTTTTCATGACCTTTGTTTTGAATCGTTAGGCTCGATTAATAGATAATTCCTATTGAAGGTCCTTTATGCTAAAAGCCATAACCTTCATCTTTTACAATTCTCCATTCTCCGTTCATCTCATCGAAGAACATATTGAGAATCTTGAAATGTCTTGTATCTATAAAATCAGAGAACTTGCACTTAGGGCATTTGACCTCAAGAATGACCTTCCTGGTCCCGTAGAAATTCATCAACGGGAATCCACATTGAGGGCACCTTATTGTCCTTAAAGGCTCATCCTGCGCTGCTTCTCTGGCTTGCTTGCAATAGACCATTTTCTGTTCGTATGTATTACTCTTCATCTGACATCTCCATATGCCTGAAACGTGAGAGATATTCATTTAAAGGGCGGACTTCGAACAGATCAAGCTCACCCAGCCGGGTAATCATCTTTTCATATTCGACGCCTAGTGCATCTGCCATCTGCTGGACCTTGATCTTGTTATCAAGAGTCATGACACATTCATCGTAGCGTACGATCTTGTCACCGTTGTTATACTTCTTGAGTGCTCTCTGCACGAGAAAGTCCGGCATGAGAAGGCATCTTGCAGCTCGATCTGTAATTGCTTCACAAAGGTTGAACATCTCTTTGAGAAGATCCATCGGATAATCAGTACTCTTAACGAATTCAGTATGGAATGCTGCCTTATCCAGGGCAGGATCGTATTCACCAAGAATATAGTGAGATGCTTCATGAGCAATAACGAACCTGAGAATTGCCAGATTATCTGCAGACTTAAGTCTCTTATCGAGTACCATGCTGTTCTTGGGAAACGTTACGGACTGAAGATGACCATCTCTTACTATTTCCAGAGGCAGATCTCCGTCAGAATAGAACCCATTCCTACCCAATTCAGGATTTGCAAACTCCTCTATAAATATAGGCATATTCAGGTAATCTGTAGTAAGCCCGATTATATCTACGCACCTGCCGTTGGTATTATGGCAGAAGTACATGAATTCTTTTACGATACCCGAGAACAAAGCCTCGATCTCAGCAGTAGATGTGAAACTCTTCATTACTTTGCCTCCTCATTCGTATATACATACCAGCGATTATTAACGAGATATATGTATCTTTCTTTGCCGTTAAAGCTAACCGAATACCTGATACCATCATATTCATGTACCGGAGATGCAGAAGAGTAGATAACACGCTGTATCGCAAATCTTCTGCCATCAGGCCAAATAAGAACCTTTGGCACGATCTCGCCATCCTCAATGATCGTTTCCACTTTAACTTCTGTCTTCTTCATTTTTCTTTTGCCTCCTGTTTATTTGCATCACCGGCTAAAGGGAACAAATCCGGCTTGCATCAAAAATTGCGCGTCTTTTACAAACACAAAGAGCACTCTGCTTTTTGCGTTTTCTCTTCTTTAAGCTGTAATGGGGCTAAGACTACAACTTGGCTATTGTGATCCTAAGTCCAGGGCCACTGGGATTAATCTGATCCGGCAGGGAAGGGGATTTTAATAATACAAGCTTAATCTTGATTACAGCATCTCTATTCAAGAACAAAGCTTTCTTACTCACTTTTCCTTTACCTCGCTTTCTCAGATTTAACATATGAACATTTGTTCGGTTTGTTATGACTAGATTATACGAGGGGGTATTTTGTATTTCAACAGTTATTTTTCGGGGTGTACCATTTCGTTACAACTGGCGCTTTTTGAAATTCAAAAATCCCTAAGTTTCAGCTTTTGTAACACTGTTATAGTCTTGCCATTTCCTTTGATACCATGTGGATATATTGATTTTGTACATCTTTAGAACCAGCGATCTTGACTTTACCGTCAAATCCAAAGATCCAAGCAAAAAAGACATTGTTGACCGGAGTACTTACCTTTGCTCTGCAGATAGACTTATTCAAGTAGGTAAAGGAAAGATTCTCCCCAAATCGATCAACCATCGCGTCGATTACGCTTCTATCGAACTCCAGAAGCACATCAGAGGATTCTCCGCTTTTCATGTGGAAGGCATCTTTAATATACTTATTTGCACTGAAGTCTTCAGGCTCCATTATGCAATCCTCATCGAGCTCGTTGGGAATTCCACAAATAAGGTCCACCCTAAAGGCTGCTATCTTCTGATGTTTATCTGAGAATCCCAGAAGGTAGTAGTAGTCATTACTGCATACAAGCCTGTAAGGTGATATGTGGTACTCTTCACCGTTGTTCCTCAACGGCTTGTTTGTCGAAGTAAGGTATTCATAGTATTTGAAGGCAATTTTCTTTCGTGTATTTATCGCCTTGTATACTGCATCAATAATGTAGTAGATCTTTGGATTATCTGTTTTCGGACGAGAATACACATCAACATCCTTAATGAGCTGCTTTGAACTCGGGCCAGCAAAATTACTCAGCTTTTTTATCAGCTGCATGCTTTTGGATGCGGAAAGTGATTTCAATGATTCAATGGCATCGATCAACATACGGATCTCAGCCAGGTCGAATTCACGGGTCAGCACATGATACATGTGCCTGTTGTTCTTTCCGCTTATGCACTCAATATCAAATCCTGAATCAATGAGCATATCAATATCGTCGTATATGGTTTTACGGCTTGTGATAATTCCATACCTTGATTCCAGTACTTCTAAGATCTCACCAACTGTAATGAGGTGAGTTTCATCTGTAAGCTCGAACAAGATGTCCTTAACAAACATCGTTCTCAGTCCATTAGTAGCTTTTACGTTGCAAGCATTTTCCATAGTAAAACCTCCCGGAACGGCAGATTTCGACATAGCCTTTATGTCAATTAGATTACATTCCGTCAGAAGTATACAGGGTGGTGAATGTCATTATTGGGACAGTAAAAGGTGATTGTCAAAAAGTATCAGAGATTCGGCAATAAAGTCCATTAAATCGGACACAAAAGCAATTTGATTTCCAAAAGTCTCAATTATTGACACATTCCAAACAAATCATTGATTTATACATTGTGGGATGTCATATTTACTTTATAGGACCCTACAAGGAGGATGCAGCTATGCTAAACGATGAACACTTCCGCGAAACTCTCGAAAAACTTATGTATAATCCTGATTCTTTTTCTAAAGAAGAGATCCATCTTGCGTTCCTGGAAATGACAGTAAGATACTTGGATGAGATGGTTATGACTATGAACTATGAAAAAGCCATAACTGAAGGCATGAGCAAAGAAGCTGCCGATACCTTGATCGAACATGTTTCCACATCCAATCCGTGTATCAACGATCTTGATAGAGTAAATGCTTCCGCATCAGACATAAAGGAAATAATAGAAAACCTTTTAATCTATACCGGGTTTGAACTGGAGGGATTAAGTTTTGGCGGAGATGAGTGATAATAGTCGTACCGTCGACGAGATCTGCTTATTGTTGCATCACATTTCTGCTGATCCCTCATGACTACAGCTTCGGCTTTGTCCCTAGTTGCACCTAATCTTAATATGTAACATTGTTCGCACAGTGGAATAAAGTATCCTTCCCCAGTATTCTTACAATATACGATGACTGGGAGGTATCTATGATTGTGATATGGGGTGGCTTTTTGGCCATAATCCTAAATCGCGTATGCAAGCAAAACAAGCCTTATGTATTGCAAAAAGTACACTATTCCGTTGATGAACAGATAAAACGGATTGGTGTGTACTATATGTGCATAGATGATCTATCCCTATGAGACGGCTTACACTTTCTGAAGAAAGACCGGATCTATTGTTGCAGTGGTCTTCTGATAACAAAATAACTCCCAATGATGTCTCTGCGTGTTCTCACAAAAAGGTAATTTGGACATGTGCCAAAGGGCATACATGGACAGCAAGTATAAAGAATAGAGTGCTGGCAAACAGTTCCTGCCCCTATTGTGCTCATCGTGCGGTTTTAGAAGGATTTAATGATCTTGCATCCTTATATCCGAACATCGCAAAAGAGTGGTCGGACAGAAATCTTCCTTTATTACCATCTGATGTAATGGCTTTTGCCAACAAAAAAGTTTGGTGGCGTTGTGATAAAGGGCATGAGTGGTATGCCCTCATTTCATCGCGCTCTGGCGGTCACGGATGTCCATACTGTTGTGGTCATATTAAATGGTCCGATAATAAAGACTAATAATAAGACTTTTCTTTATATATAAATACATTGTGTTAAGTGCCGAAAGGCACTTTTTTTTTGCTCTCATAATCCATTTTTTTCAAATTCTTTTTCACCCCCCCCCCCTAAAAAGACCCTCTCCCAGTCACTCTTAGTGAAGGGACAAATAATTCAGCTTCCCATTTTGGAGAGAAACATTCCCCCTTCACGGACATTGACAATTGAATACTAAACCGTAAGGTACGTTACTTGTGTCGGCGTTAAAATACCGAGCCAAGTTGACTTCGAACCCGCCAAGACCGATCCAAAAAGATCGAGAGCGATAAGGGGGATAAGTCAGAATCGGGGTTGCAACCCGAGGGAGGCGATGACAGGCACAAAGTGATAATGATACTTCTGCGTAGTCACAGGCTGAGCGTTGAAGCGGGATTAGTCCCCCGTGAGCCGTCGCACCCAATGAGCGCAGCGGGATGGTACCCGGGGTGAGACTCCCATGATCTCGTAGTTAGCAATGCGAGAGCCTTACGGTTTCCCTACCAAGAACCTCAAGTCAAAAGCTAAAGGGCTCTTGGGACCCGCAGGGGGTGCAGAGCAAATACTGCGGATTACATGCCAATAAGGAAAAGACCAATTCTTATCCTTTGAGGCAAATACCGTAAAGGAGGAAACCGCATTGGAAGACAAATGCAAAGTGATTGCCGTAGCCAACCAGAAAGGTGGCGTCGGGAAAACAACCACAGCAGTCAACCTGGGAGTTGCCCTTGGTAAATCAGGCCAGAGAGTCTTGCTCATCGATGCAGATCCGCAAGGAAGTCTGACGAGAAGCTGTAAGATTGATAGGCCTGATGACCTTGAAGTAACACTTTCAGAGCTTTTGGCTTATGAGATGTCGGGAGATAGCAAGGATATGTTTTTTGAAGATCCTATCAGGCAGTTCGAGAACATCGACCTAATTCCGTCTAACATTAGTCTTTCCGGTACTGAAACAGCTTTGTTCAATTGCATGAGCAGAGAATCCGTACTGAAAAGGGCCATACAACCTCTGCGAAGAATGTACGATGTAATCCTAATTGACTGCATGCCGTCTCTGGGCATGATGACCATCAACGCGCTTGTAGCTGCTGACTCAGTTATCATACCTTGTGAACCGTCCTTCCTTTCAGTTAAAGGCTTAGACTTGCTGCTTCATTCTATTTCTAAAGTGAAGCGGCAGATTAATCCTGACCTGAAGATTGATGGAGTTCTCATGACGATGGTTGATTCCCGAACAAACAACGCAAGGGACATCACGAGAGCTTTGCGAGATGCAATGGGTATTAATATTAATGTATTTAATATAGAGATACCCAGATCTGTTAGAGCTACCGAGTGTCCTAACTTAGGCGAGAGCATTTTCGTGCACGACCCTGGCGGCAAGGTCGCAGATGCCTACAAGGAATTGGCGAGGGAGGTGATCGGACTTGAGAGAAAAGCCCAAGTTAGACCTAGGTCTCACGGCGTACGATGACCTCTTCAAGGATGACAAGGAGATCCGAGAGGGTCGACTTCCAAAGATCTACGACATCCCGATAGAACTGATCGATGACTTTCCTGATCACCCGTTCAAGGTGAAGATGGATGAAGACATGGATCAGCTCGTAGAGAGCGTCAAGGAACGGGGACTTATTACACCTATCACCTTGAGACCCAAAGAGGACGGACGATACGAGATTGTTTCCGGACACAGACGAAAGAAGGCCTGCGAAATCGCAGGTCTTTCTACTGTAAAGGCAGATGTTCGTGAAATGAGCCGTGACGAAGCCATTATCCTCATGGTTGAGTCAAACCTTCAGAGGTCAAAGATCCTACCCAGTGAGAAAGCATTCTCATACAAAATGAGATACGAAGCTCTTAAGCGAAGGTCAGGAGAACGTACGGATTTAACCTGGGACCCACTGGAACCCAGGTTAAGAACATCAGAGATGGTGGGTAAAGATATGAATGAAAGCGCATCTCAAATCAAGCGCTATATCCGCCTCACTGAACTTGTTCCGGAACTCTTGGATCTCGTAGATGAAGGGGCAATCGCACTTAGACCGGCTGTTGAGCTCTCGTACTTAACCTGCGATGAGCAGAAAATGGTCTACGAACAGATCTTGGACTGCGATTGTACTCCGTCGCATGCTCAGACCATCAGAATGCGTAAGTTCTCAGAAGAAGGCCGCCTCAATGAGGCAGTCATCGAGTCCATTATGCAGGAAGAGAAACCGAACCAGAAGGAGAAGATCCACATCCCTCTGGGACAGCTCCGGAAGTATATTCCGGAAACCGTGTCGTACGACGACACAAGGGACTATATCATGCAGGCTCTGGAGTTCTACCAGAAATATCGCACGAAGGTTCCTACGCAAAACAATAATAATATAAGAAAGGCAAGGTAAACAAAACATGGAAAACCAGGTTTACAACGAAACCGCAACACAGGAAACAGAGCAGGCACCCGTAGAGATGATCGAGATCAAGTTCTCCAGGAAGCTTGCAAGACCGTTCACCACTAAGAACGGCAAGGACATGGTCGCTATCTCAATCCCCAATCAGGATCAGAACGATAAGAGACCTTGGGAAGAGTTCGTGCTTCCGGTACAGATGGTCCACAGTGATCACTACGGCAGCAAGTCGCTTTGGGCAAAGATCCCTGAAAACGGCACTACCGTTCTTTCGAGATCCACAAAACCTGAAGATCCCAATGGCAGTTGGACGAGGGAGGAACGAACCGTTGACAACAAGACCCTGAAATCGATGGTTGAAGCCTACAAGCTTAAGCCTAAAACTCAGGGAGCGCGTTGATCTTTATAACGCGTGTGGGAACCTAATTGAACATGCGTGGGCGTGTTTATTAGCGTTCCCCTTTCTTCCCCCCATACCCCCTAACTAACCCTTCTATTTATTAAGCTTATGCATGCTAAAAGAGAAGTGCTTAAGTTAACTCAAGTATGCAGAATACTTAGAGTATCAGGTAAAAAGCATTGTCTGAACAAATCGCACATTTAACAGTTTAGGCATTCTGGATTAAGATGCCGGTAAGAACTGGATATGAGATTGACAGACTTGGAGTTAACCTGATTCCCTTCCTGTTTTTCTTTTTAGCCAGGCAATAATAAATACAAAGGGGGATGAACCTATGAAGTCTCTGTTGAAGTTAGTTATCAGTCTGGCAGTTAAGGTAGCAATCATTGCTCTGATCTATGCAATTGCTATGGGCTTTTCAATGTAATAGCCTCCGGCGAGAAAGTTATCCATTATTCTTTTTTAGCCAAGCTTTATAATAAATAAAGAGGTGTGAGCATATGAAGAAGCGTGACATAGTGATTATTGCGACAGTTTCAGGTATAGCAGTGATTGCTTTGCTGATTGGATTAGTCAGCTGCAATAAGAGTGATGCACCTGATGTTTCTTCTTTTAGCACAGCAAATCCGAGTGAAACTGAAGTTACGACGGAATCCCTAAGTGATGTCGATGCTTCAGATCCGAGCGAGGAAGTTCAAGCTTCTTCTTTGCAGGCAAATGAAAGTAATCAGGAAGTAAGCACGGAAACTACGAAGAATATCGAGGTCGCAAGTTCGACACAACAGACAAGTCAAACAACAAGTAGTAACGCGCCCGCGAGCACAGGAGGCGGAAATTCAGGATCCGGTCAGGAAAGTCCAAAAGCAACACCGACCCCTGTTCCGACTGAGGCTCCAGCAGCTGATCCTACAGCGACTCCCAAGCCTACAGCTACCCCGACTCCAGAACCGACAGCAACGCCGGTTCCAACTGCGACTCCTACCCCGGAGCCTACACAGACACCCAAGCCAAAGCCGTTGTATATTGAGATATTGTGCGGCGATGAGGTCATATTGACATACACTTGGGCTTCAGAGGCTGACTACACAACAGCTAAATACAATGAGCTTTGCGATCAGGCGGAAGCCATTGTAATCGAGAAGTATGGTGAGGATTATCTGCTGAATAATCCAATTCATTCCAGATAAAACAACGCGACAATTCAAACCAAATAAGACGTTCTCAACTCGAGAGCGTCTTTTTTATTTCAAAAATCATTAAGCGAGGTAAAAACGACAATGAGTATCAAAAACAAAATTGTATCGGGCGTTCTTGCTGCTTTCATGCTCATCAATCCCGTTGCTCCTTTTAGTACAGTTTTCGCTGATGAAATCAGTGAGCCTACGGAGACAGTAACGATTGAGACTGAGGCCTCAGAAACTTCTGAGACCGAGGAGCAGGAAGAGACAGAACAGACGGAAGAGACTGTCGAAAGCGAAGTTGAGTATACAGTCGAGTCTGAAGAGACACAGCCCGAGGAAACGGAAATCGTCATCTCAGAAACAGCTGAGACGACGGAAACAAGAGCTCCGCCAATGGAGACTGAAGAAACAGAAGCAACTGAGACAACTCCTTCCGAGACTGTAGAAACAGAGCCGGAAGAAACTGAAAACGAGACTGTTATCGTGGAAGCTTCTGACAATGAGGAAATGCTCAAGCTTATTGCTGACATGCCTTACGGCTACAGACTGATCGTAAGAGCACCTGTTGATCTGACAGATGTAAATGTCTACCTTGGCGTTTATTTCGACGGATCCTATGTTCTCAGTTTTGAGAGCCAGTTTGACTACGATGCTGCAGTTTCTTATTTTGAAAGCGAAGGCATTAAGTACAGCGAAGACGGCGAGTTTGGTATCTGTGGAGGCTTCGGATTAATCAATAATGCCCAGATCAATCCTGATGCCACAACAAAGATTGCCATTATCGACACCGGATCTGATATAGCCAATGAAGCAGTATCCGTCATATCAGACGACGCTTCAGATGCTAACGGTCATGGTACGGCAATGGCATCTTATGTTCTTGAGAACACGGACGATGCTTATATCATCTCAGTCAAGGCATTTGGCAGTGACGGTAAGGGTGATGTATCTGATGTTTATGCTGCTGTTCAGTATGCAATTAACAGTGATGTAGACGTCATCCTCATGGCCTTCTCCTTGAGAGATAACGGCAACTACGATGCTTTCAAAGCTCTCGTTGCTGAGGCTGAGGCAAGCGGCATCACTATAATCGCTGCTGCCGGTAACAAGAACGCTGATGCATCCGGATATATTCCTGCAAACATCAATGGTGTTCTTACTATCGGTGCCGTTGATGCTGACGGATATAAGCTCTCTAATTCCAACTACGGAGATGCAGTTGAGTATTACGTTAATGCTGAATCGACATCTCAGGCAGCTGCTGTTTTTGCCGGCAAGTTTATCGCTGGAAACACCAGTGACATCGCGACTTCCTACGAGACTGAGTCTGGAGAATATGGTACGGGAGCAGAGACTCTTGATCCTGATATGCTTTCAGATGATGCAGTCTTCGTCGTTGACGAGATCACTGTTAGGAAGCCTTCTACAATTCATGCTTCTGGTGCTTTGAAGACAGCTCTCAATAATGCAGGCTGGGTAACTGTTACGGGCGTTTATACGGTAGATGGAGTTAAAGCTCTCTGCATCACGCCTAAGTTCGACGATCCTGTAAGCAGCGGTTCTTACTATAAGAATCCTTTCACGGGCAAGATCACAGCTTCAGCTGACAGTTACGGAGTTCTGGATGACCTCAGAACTCTTACCTATGGTCAGGTCGCATACGGCTTGATCTGTGCAGCAAACGATTATGGCTGGTCCGGAAATGAGTATTTCATGGTGCACCTCATGAGCGGCTACCTCTTCGGCACTAAGTTCAACAGCGCTTATGCTACTGCTGACAAGAAAGCTCAGGGCGAGCCTTTTAGGGATGCCATTAAGAATTCAACTGTAAGAGCTATGGCGGTCGAAGTTGCAGCCAAGGTTTACGGGTATGCAGCCGGCGCACCTGCCAACACCAGTTACAAGATCTACTTCAACCCTAATGTCGGAGCACATGGTTCTGATGGTTACAGCCAGGCGGTTCTTACTGCAGATATCCAGCCTCCGTCAAAGATCACGGTAGTCAAGACTCCTGCAAATGCTTCTGCTGTTGCAAATAACAATTGCTATAGCCTTGAGGGTACGACATATGGCCTCTATACAAGCGACGGTACTCTTGTCCACACCTTCACGATCAACGCATCAGGCACAACAGAAACATACACTGTATCGGATAGAAACAAGTCCTATTACGTTCAGGAGATTTCTGCAGGTAAGGGTTTTATGCTCGATACTGAAAAGTATTCCGTAGATTTTTCAAAGGCAGTAAATGGTCTTGTTACGATCCCAGTTTCCGATGAACCTGTATTCGACCCTATATCCTGGAATATCAGGAAGGTCGATCCTGAGAACTGGAATATCGTTCCGGGCGTAAGATCTTTCTCCGGTGCAGTATTTAGGGTCTACTACTATGACAGAACAGACATTATGTCCGCAGCTGATGGTCTTGCACTTAAGGAGTCTGAAGCTTTGGCAGTAGCCGAATTCACGATCAATTCTAATGGAAACAGCTTCAGAGTCGATGTTCCCGGTTTAAAGGCAAATGCAGTTTCCGGCGCTCAGGGCGATTACTGGAGAAACTATACCGGCACAAGTAAACAGGCGCCTCTTGGCACTTATGTTGTAAAGGAAGTAACTGCTCCTTCGGGATACGATCTTCCTACCGGTAATGCAAGTCAGGGTATCGTTTATCGTGTTTATCAGAGTGACAATGGTAGTGCTGCTATAAGCCCTTACTTTGGCACCGTAACCGGTAATTCCGCTTTTGGTTACCTTGACGGCGACTATGTCGTAAATGAACCTTCGAAGTACGGCTGGGCAAGACTTATCAAGAGAGCCGAGAACACAGGAACACCTGTAAATGGTTCTTTCGAGACATCTTTTGCAGGAACAACCTATGGCATTTATGCTGACACAAACGGCAATGATGTCTACAATGACGGCGAACCTCTTATGGCAACAGTTGTATTCGATGCTGATGGTCATATGGAGTCGGTAACCTATGCTGACGGATTTACTCCTAAGTTCGGTTTCCAGAAGTCTAATGACAGATTTGAGCTTCCTTCCGGCAAGTATGTTGCAATGGAGCTTAAAGCTGCTAAGGGATACTACCTCAACAGCGAGAGCCTTCCTTTCACAGTAGAGGATAACGCAACAAAGGTCACTGAGGTTATTGCTACAGATCCTCACGCTTATGTAAGAGTAAGCTTTACCCTTGATAAGGAAAGCGTGCTCGGCAACAGCGTATCAGGAGCTGTATTCACAGTTTATGCAGACCCTAAGTGCACAAAGGCAATCGGAACTCTCACTGATGATGGTGACGGACACTACGTCTTTTCAGCGGATGACGGTATCCTCATTGCCCCTAACAGTGCTCTTCAGGGAGCTGACGGAGTATGGGCTTATGTTTTCGATACGTATCTTTACGTAAAGGAGACCAAGGGTCCTAACTGTATTATCCTTAACGGCTCTAAGCAGGAACTTACTTCTGAAGACAGCGATGCTATCAGAGATGCAAGCACTTATACCATTCACATCAATCTTTCGGGGATTACTCAGAACAATCAGACAGGAACTCTTTCCTATAAGATAACTTCTGATGCAATTGCCGACGAATACGGTTCAAAGCTCAGTGTTTACGATGGTTTGAACGGTTACAAGACGAATCCTATAAGGATCGCTAACAACCTGACCGGCACTTTCTCAGAGACTAATGCTCTTTCTCTGGTAAAGAGAACAGAGACCCCTGATAACTTCGATATCACAGGCACAGTCTTCTCGCTTTATGACGGCAGCATTCTGATTGCTACCTACAAGTACGAAGATGGCAAGTGGCAGTGGTTCGACAGAGACGGAAAAGCAGTCTCCGGTACCTATTGGGAAGCGCTTGCGTTTGACACAACCTACACGGTATATGAGGACTTTGATCCCGGTTACTTTGAGGCCGATAGCGATGCAAAGATCCCTTATCAGGTCGTAAATGTTACTGAAGGCTGGGTCAAGGTCTCTGAGAGCAGATGGTCTTACACCTTCACGACACCTTCTTTCCACGATATGCCCGAAGCATTTGACTTCGGTGCGACCAACAACAAGCTCTACGGCAATGTCGAGATCAACAAGGTTTGGTCACAGGAAAGAACTAAGGATGAGGATCTTTCTGGTTATGTATTTATCTTTGAGTATGGCGGAACCGACAAGGAACCTTCTTGGACCGGTATTACCATTACAAGAGTTACAGACGCTGACGGCAATATAGCTCTCAACGCTATCCCGATCGGATGGTACCGTGTTCGCGAGAACAACGAAGGTAACAGATGCGAATGGTCTTCAGATACGAAGATCATGGTTGGTGATGACGGAAATGAGTATGCTGTTTTCAATCTGGAAGACAAGCAGACAATCGAGTATGACGTAATTAACATCATCAGAGTAAACATCAATGTAAACAAGATCGATCTTTGGACTGGTGAGGTTATCTCCGATTATGAAGGAGATCCTGTAAGATTCAATCTTTACAGGGATGCCAATAACGACGGTATTCTCCAGGATGAAGAGAGACTTCACAACTACACAATCGCTCCTGATGCAGACAAGGACGGCAAGGTTGTCTTCACCAACATCGGAGTAGGAAACTACTTCATCGTTGAGCAGGTAGCTCCTTTTGGATTCTATCTTGAATCCGAGCCTTTCTATGTACAGGTAAAGGATGCTAAGGATGTAGAGGTCAACGTTCCCGATACTCCTTACACGGCTTCCGTTACGATCCACAAGCGTGATTGCAAGACATTGGGAGTTCTTGAAGGTGCTGAGTTCACCGTTTATGAGGAC
>JAEEGH010016009.1_pt1 | contig 16186 bp, 14 predicted proteins | sample 9134181 | NCBI WGS metagenome assembly JAEEGH01 (sample SAMN16246544, study PRJNA631951) | gut metagenome | biome: gut microbiome; feature: rumen; material: DP-attached | host: Bos | place: Iran: Karaj | collected 2018-10
TGCATGAGGGTCAGGAGCCTTGTCATTCGGAAAGAGAAGAAAAGCCCGGCGCCTACAAGGATGACAGCGGAGGCGATGAACAGCGTCTGATAGCTCTGTATCCCGAGATTGATCACCAATGTATCCTTCAAAAGCAGGCAGACGAGAAAAAAGACTACTGCCGCAAGGAAGCAGAGGATCGCCAATATATCGGAGCCTTTTAGTTTTCGTTTGTTGTTTCCCATGGTTTCTCCCGGATCTTTTCGAGTTCTCTGCGGATCTCGGCTTCAGCGTTGAGCTTTTCGGCCTGATCCGCGGTTGTCAGCGCATCCAGCACTTTTTTGAGGCCGGCGCTTTCGGTTTGCAGTACCCCCATGAGCTGGAGGCAGAGGTTTTTTTGAACAGGGTCGGTGAGCCCTTCCAGGATCTTTTCGGCATCCTGTGAAAGAGCCTCGATCGTGCTGAGCTCCACGCGGCCGCGAAGGACCATCATGGAAACGTCCGCGGGAGCGGGGTCGCTCCCCAGCGCTCTCACGTCGGAAAGAAAGTCTTCGGTCCTGCTCAGGGTTTCGTTTACCCGGCGCTGCAGTAAGCCCATAAGCTTAAAGGAGCTCGATCCCCTGGCGGGCGCATTCCGCTTCGACATCCGCCGGCCAGAGAGAGGACTGCACCTCGCCCACATGGCATTTCCGCAGGAAGAACATGCAGATCCGGCTCTGCCCGATCCCGCCGCCGATCGTAAACGGCAGCCGGTCCTCAAGGATCGCTTTCTGGAACGGAAGGCCTGCGCGTTCGGGGCAGCCTGCCTTGTCGAGCTGGCTCTTCAGAGCGGCCGAATCCACGCGGATCCCCATCGAGGAGAGCTCGAGCGCAATGGACAGCACGGGATACCAGACCAGAATGTCCCCGTTCAGCTCCCAGTCGTCGTAGTCGGGGGAACGGGAATCGTGGGGTTCGCCGTTGCTTAATTTATCGCCGATCTTCTGGATGAAAACGGCGCCTTTTTCCTTTGTGATCGCTGCCTCTCTCTCTTTCTGGGAGAGGTTGGGGTATAAATCAAGCAGCTCCTGACTTGTGATGAAGAAAATGTCATGAGGCAGCAGTTCATCAATGTAATCGTACTGGATCGACATGTATTTCTCGGTCTTGCGGAGCGCGCGGTAAACGCAGCGCACGGTTTCCTTCAGGAATTCCTCGTTCCGGTCCTCGCGGTCGATGACTTTTTCCCAATCCCACTGATCCACGAAGATCGAGTGGATGTTGTCCGTGGTCTCGTCGCGCCGGATGGCGTTCATATCGGTGTAAAGCCCTTCATAGAGCGAAAAACCGTACTTTTTCAGGGCGTACCGTTTCCATTTTGCCAGAGACTGCACGACCTGGCCTTCTTTTTCGTTTTGCTCCTTGATGCCGAAGCTGACCGGGCGCTCCCAGCCGCTCAAATTGTCGTTCATGCCGGTCTCGGGATCCACGAACAGCGGGGCCGAAACACGCTGCAGCTGCAGGTTCTGCACGAGCTGGGACTGGAAAAAGTCCTTGACGGTCTTGATGGCGATCTGGGTATCGTGAAGGTTCAAAGCGCTTTTGTAACCTTCGGGGATCTGCAGGTTTTCCATAATGATTTCCTCTTCCTATTATATTGCTTTATTGAATCGTACCACATTATAGCATATTTATAGCAAACGACAAAACTCTTTTCGTTTCGGCTGCATATTGCTATACTTGTTGCCATGAAGATCACGGATGAAATGCTGGAGCGGGTGGCGGCTCTTTCGGGCCTTGCGCTGCCGGCGGAAAAAAAGGAAAAAGCGAAAAAGGATCTGGAGGAGATGCTGGCCCTTTCGGACCGGTTGAGCGCGTTTGATACGGCGGAGACGGCGGAAGAAACGGGGCCGGTGCTGACTCTGGGGGATCTGAGAGAGGATCTTCCCGAGAACCCGGACGGAAAGGAAGCTTTGTTGAAAAATGCTCCCGACAGCAGGGAGGAAGGGCTTACGGTGCCGAAATGGATCAGTTGATGGATATGAGCGCGCTGGAACTCGGGAAGAGGATCCGGGAAGGGAAAACGGATGCGGTTGCGGCTGCAAAGGCGGCGCTTGATAGGATCCGGGAGAAGGAAGAGAGCCTTGGGGCATTTATCCATGTTCTGCCGGAGGATACGATTTTAAGGGCGGCGGAGGATGCGCAGAGAAGGATCGAAAGGAAGGAAGCGCTCTCGCCCCTGGCCGGAGTGCCCTTTGCCGTAAAGGATAATCTGTGCGTTAAGGACTGCCCGACGACCTGCGGATCGAAGATGCTGAAAGACTATGTGCCGGCCTATACGGCGCATGCTGTTACGCGGCTCCTCAACGCGGGCGCGGTCTTGATCGGGAAGACCAATATGGACGAGTTCGCGATGGGGAGCACGACCGAGACGTCTTTCTTTGGTGCGACAAAAAACCCGTATGACCCGGCGCGATCGCCCGGCGGCAGCTCCGGAGGATCGGCTGCTGCAGTGGCGGCAGGGGAAGTGAGCTTTGCGCTCGGAACCGATACCGGAGGGTCGGTGCGCCAGCCCGCGTCGCACTGCGGGATCGTCGGCTTCAAGCCGGGGTATGGGACGGTTTCACGGAGCGGCCTCATCGCCTATGCGTCGTCACTCGACGTGGTCGGGGTGCTCGCGAAGGACCTTGCGGATGCAAAAGCGGTGATGGAACTGCTGACGGATAAGGATCCTGCGGATATGACAAGCGTGGAGGCTGCCTTCGAGGAGAATGAGGAAGGAAAGCCGCTTCGGATCGGGATCCCGAAGAGTCTTCGGGATGATCCTTTAGACCCGGAGGTCCGGGCGCTCCTCATGAAGACTGCGGAAGAGTGGAGAGAGAAGGGCGCGGAAGTTTCGGAATTCGATCTCGCGCTGACAGAGGCGTTTGTGCCGGTCTACTATACGATCGCCACAGCCGAAGCGAGCAGTAATCTCGAGCGGTACGACGGCGTGAAATACGGCCACCGCGCCCAAAACGCCGGCTCGATCACAGACCTCATGGAGCGGTCGAGAGAGGAAGGCTTCGGGGAGGAAGTGAAGCGCCGGATCCTGATGGGCACATTTGTACTTTCACGGGAGTACTATGACGCCTATTACCGACGCGCCCTCCGTCTTCGCGCAGCGATCCGCCGCGCATACGAAGAAGCACTGAGCTCCTACGACCTGCTGCTGACGCCGGTGACTCCGTCCCCTGCTCCATTACTTGGCACCTTCGAAAAATCGCCGGTCCGCATGTATGCCGACGACTTATACACGGTCGGACCGAGCCTCGCCGGCCTGCCGGCGGTATCGATCCCTGCCGGGAAGACGAAATCCGGCCTGCCTGTCGGGATGCAGTATGTTGTAAAGGGATCTGCCGAGCAGCACATTATCGACTAAGCGGAGTGTTGACGCTACGCGTTACTTAATGAGCACGAGCGTGTTTTATCCAGCGAAGTGCGAATTTAGTAACGTACGTAAGCGTCATCGAGCGCAAGCGTCTCCGCGAGTCGATGATGTGTCTGCTCGGCTCGTCCATGAATAATAATAGAAACGAGAACATCACATGAACTATGAAACTACGATCGGCCTGGAGGTGCATGTTGAGCTTGCGACGAAGACGAAGATCTTCTGCGCATGCAGCGCAGCCTTTGGCGCGAAACCGAATACACAGACCTGCCCGGTGTGCACGGGGCAGCCGGGGGCGCTGCCTGTCTTAAACCGCCGGGTGGTAGAGCTGGCGACGGCGATGGGCCTTGCCCTTCATTCGAAGATCACGGCGCGCCCGCGGTTCGACCGAAAAAACTATTTTTATCCCGATAATCCGCAGAACTACCAGATCTCGCAGCTCTATGCGCCGCTTTGCACCGGAGGGTATCTCGATGTGCAGACGGACGAGGGGGAGAAGCGGGTCCGCATCCATGAGATGCACATGGAGGAGGACGCTGGGAAGCTTATTCATATGGAAGAAGAGGATCGAACCGTCATCGACCTGAACCGCGCGGGCGTCCCGCTGATCGAGATCGTGACGGAGCCGGATATGAAAAACGCGGAGGAAGTGACGGCCTTTCTGGAGACCCTGCGGCACAGGATCCTGTACCTTCAGGCGTCCGACTGCAAGCTGAACGAGGGCTCAATGCGCGTGGATGTGAATCTGTCCCTGCATGAAGCGGGGGCGAAGGAGCTTGGGACGCGGACCGAGATGAAGAATCTGAACTCCTTCCGCGCGATCCGAAGGGCGATCGCTTCGGAAGAGGCGAGGCAGGCCGAACTTCTTTCGAAGGGGGAACGCGTGATCCAGGAAACCAGGCGCTGGGATGATGTAAAAGAAGAGTCGGTTTCGATGCGGGGGAAGGAAAACGCGCAGGATTACCGCTATTTTCCCGAGCCGGACCTGCCGCCGCTTTTATTGGATCAGGAATGGATCGAAAGCGTGCGCTCATCGCTCCCGGAATTTCGGGAGGAGAAGATCCTCCGGTTTCAGAAGGAATATGATCTTTCTTTATATGATGCGGGGGTGCTCTGCGCCGAGAAGAGCATGGCGGATTTCTTTGAGGAGACGGCGGCGCTGTCAAAGAACCCGAAAAAGGCGGCAAACTGGCTCATGGGAGAGACGCTCCGGCTGAAAAGGGAGCAGAACCTTCCGGAGGGAGAGATCCCGTTTTCGCCGGAACACCTGGCGAAGCTGATCCGGCTGGCGGAGGAGGGAAAGCTCAACTCTTCGCTGGCGAAGGAAGTTTTCCTCATCATGTTCGGATCGGACCGGGATCCGGAGGAGATCGCGCAGGAAAAAGGGTTTCTGGCGACGGCGGATGAGGATTCTTTGCGGGAAACCGTGAAAGAGGTGATCGAAGAGAACCCGGTTCCCGTGGAACAATACCGCAGCGGGACCAAGAAGGTTCTCGGGTTTTTGATCGGACAGACCATGAAGAAGCTGGGAGGGCGCGCGGATCCGGCCATGATCAGCCGGCTGCTTACGGAGGAGTTAGGGAATTAAAGACTTGCACGAACCTGCGCATAAAGAAAAAGACGGCTGTGCATTTCGCACAGCCGCCTCTTTTTCCTGGTCTTATTGGATCACGGTCACGTTTGTGGCCTGCGGGCCTTTTTCGCCTTCGCTGATCTCGAATTCAACAGTAGCTCCTTCCGGAAGATCTTTGAATCCCTCCATGTTGATCCCGGAATAATGAACAAAGACATCTTTGCCATTGTCATCTGAGATAAAGCCGTAGCCTTTTTGTCTGTTGAACCACTTCACAGTACCTTTCATTTCCTTTTCCTACCTCCAAGATATACAAAAATTTCTGTTTGTGCAATTTGCACACAAAAAATACTATCACATTTCGATAATTTATTCAATCATTTCTTCAAATAATATACTTTTGTTTTTCAAATACTTGTGGACGTGATCGTCCCAAATCTGTTCGGCCGAACGGTCCATGGAGAAGGTCGCGCGGGAGAAACCCGTGACCAGCGAAAGGCTGTCGGCGCGAAAACGTAAGGTTAACAGGCAGGTGACGCCTTCTTCCGAGAGGAGGCTCTGCGTCTCTTCCGGCGGGAATAGAAGGGTGAAATGGAAGGCGCTCGGGGTGTGGCTCCCGCGGATCAATGAGAGGACCCGGTTTTTCATATATTTCCAGGGAAGATAACGGCTGCCGGTGAGAGAAAGGGATGCGAGCTCTTCTTCGGAATAGTAGCCGGGACGAATGATCCCGTCAAATTCCCAGTTGGTCTCCAGCGTCAGACTTCCTTCGGAGAAAAGGAAGGGATCGAAAAGGTCGCCGAGGAGCAGCCCATTCATGAATTGTTTTACTTCTGTAAGACGTAATGCGATCATATCTAATATTCTAGGGATTTCTTTGCACTTTTTCAAGAATTATAGTAAACTGTTTCTAACTGTTTGCAGTTTGGCAGTGTGTGGGGCTCGGGAGTGAACGGTAGTTATGTTTTTAAGGGGAAATAATAAAAAGATCTGCGCCTTGCTGGCGGTATTGGCGCTTATAGGCGGCTGCGGCAGAGCAGCGGGCGGCGGAACGGAGATCTCCCTTGCGGAGGCGCCGATCAGAGAGATCGCGGCTACGGAGAGAGGGACGGAGAACGTGAGTGTTCCCGTAACGGAGGTCGTTTATGAGACGGAGATCGCCGGGGCGCTTGAAGAAACCGCTGAGACCGAAACGGGAACGCCGGCGGAAGAGCCGGAGGAGCCTGCCGGCTATGAGAACTGCTATGCGTACGGGGTGATCCCGGAGGAGGCGAAAACGATCTACAACGAGATCCTCGACTGTATTCTGGAGCATAAGGAAGAGGTTGACCTCTCGACGTTGGATGAAGATACTCTTATGCTCGCCTATGATGCGGTCTGCGCGGATCATGGCGGCCTGTTCTGGGTTTCGGGTTATATGTATACGAAGTTTTCTATCGGCGATCAGTTGACGGGAATAACCTTTGCCCCGAAGTACACGATGGACAGGGAGGAGAGAGACCGTTATCAGAAAGAGATCGATGAAGCGGTGGAGTCCTTCCTTTCGGGGATCTCCATTACGGATCCGGATTATGAGAAATCGAAATACGTCTATGAGACACTGATCGACCGGGCCGATTATGACGAGTCGGCGCCGGACAACCAGAATATCCTGTCGGTTTTCCTGAACGGACGGACCGTGTGCCAGGGGTACGCGAACGCAACGCAGTATCTGCTTCGGCAGCTTGGCGTGGAAAGCGTGGTCGTGACCGGGGACACATTCGGAGGGAAGCATGCATGGGTTGCGGCAAAGCTGGACGGGGACTATTACTATACAGACACGACCTTTGGCAATTCGATGTATTCCGATACCAATCAGGAAAACGGGAAGTATGTAAATTATGAATATCTGAATGTTACAACGGAGGAGCTGGCAAGGGACCATACGTTTGACAAGACCTTTACTCTTCCGGAATGCATAGCCGTTCAGGACAATTATTATCGGAAGGAAGGCCTTTACTTTGACACGTTTGAACCGGATCAGATCGGCCTGATCATTCGGACGAATTGGGAGGGAGAGCGGTCGCTTGTTTCGATCAAATGTTCCGACACGGTTCTTTATGAGGAAGTTTTCGAATACTTTATAACACAGCAAAGGATCAGAGAATACTGCAGCGACCTGACCTCGTTCCGATACGCGGATGACCCGGAACGGCAGGTGCTGATGATCGTATTCGGAAGTTGAAAGGAGTATTAAGTCAAGTGGGAAAGAAAGAACAGCTGGAGGAGGCGATGAACCGCTTCCTGAAAGACCAGACAATGGAAAATCAGAATGAGATGATCCGGCAGATGCTTCTCTATGTGTTTTTCGTGCCGGGGGTGTTCCCGAACGGAACGACCATTGAGGACATGAAGCCGAAGCGGCCCGGAGAAAAGGTGACGCTTCCGCCGGAAAAACGGCCATTCCCTGCCGTGATCAAGAACAGCAACGGGGAATATTATGTGCCGGCTTATCTGGATCAGGCCGGGATCAAGGCCGATCCGAAACCGGAAGTGGTTCTGCAGATGCCGTTTTTGGCGTTGGCGGATCTGACGGTCAGAAACCCGCAGATGACGGGAGTTGCCATCAACCCGTTTACACAGAACATTTTGATGAAGCGGCCCGGGCTCGAAAAACTGCTTCGGGATATGGCGCCGAAAAAAACGCCGCCGGCAACGCCACTGTTTAAGCTGGAAACCGAGATCTTCCCGAAGGAACTGTATCGGGATCCCAGAAGCTTTATGGAGCGGCTGGAAAATGAAGAGGGAGCTTTCCTTATTGAAGTGGCGGAGAACGCCGGCAAGGGACTTTCCCTTCCGAAGCTGAAGGAAGAGGATTTCTCCGTAATGGCGCTCAATATCCGGGATGCGCTGACGCTGATCCGGCTGGATATCCCGATGGAAAACAGACCCACAAAGGTTTGCCGGATCTACCTTCTCCTGAATGAGGACGGCGGCGATACGGCGTATTACACCGTGGAAACGGTGGAAGGGAAGCAGGGAACAAGGATCTTCCATACGGACAAAAAGGGGAAACGAAGCGATGCCGGCGAAGGGCCGACCGAAGGCGCGGAGATGTCCCGTGTTTTGGAACTGTATGACGAACTGTTTGGAAAGGAAGAAGCATGAATTATCGGAAGGATCGGAACGACCGTGACCTTTCGATCCTGGGTTACGGCTGCATGCGTTTTTCGAGAAAAGGAAACGGGATCGACCTCGAAAAGGCGGAAAAGGAGATTCTCCATGCGATCGAAAGCGGCGTGAATTACTTTGACACGGCCTACATTTACTCCGGCAGCGAAGAAGCCCTCGGAACGATCCTTCAGAGAAATCATGTGCGCGATAAGATCTATATCGCGACGAAGCTGCCGCAGTATCTGATCAAAAACCGCGGAGCCATAGACCGGTATTTTGAAGAACAGAAAAAACGGCTGAAGACCGATCATATCGATTACTACCTGATGCACATGCTGACGGACATCGCGTCCTGGCAGAACCTGAAAAAGCTCGGGATCGAGGACTGGATCCGGGAAAAGAAGGAGAAGAAAGAGATCACGAACATCGGTTTTTCCTTCCATGGAAATACGGACATGTTCCTGAAGATTTTGGACGACTATGACTGGGATTTCTGCCAGATCCAGTACAATTATCTGGACGAGCACAGCCAGGCCGGCCGCGAAGGCCTTCTTGCGGCGGAAAAGAAGGGGATCCCCGTGATCATCATGGAGCCGCTCCGGGGCGGGAAGCTTGTGAATCTGCTTCCGGAAAAGGCGAAGGAGAGGATCAGAAGGAACCGGCGCGGATACAGCGCCGCGGAATGGGCGTTTCGGTGGCTGTATGATCAGACCGGCGTGACCGTCGTTTTGTCCGGCATGAATTCGATGGAGATGCTCGATGAAAATTTACGCATTGCTTCCGAAGCGACGGCAGGATCTTTAGATGCGGAGGATCAGGCGCTGATCGACCAGGTGAGGAATGAGATCCGCCGGTCCATTAAAGTGGGCTGCACCGAATGCCGTTATTGCATGCCCTGCCCGAAGGGCGTGGATATCCCGGGGCTGTTCCGGTGCTACAACACGATGTATACGGAGAGCAAAAAAGCCGGGCGGCACGAGTATTTCCAGACGATCGCGATCCGGCAGGAGCCTTCGTTCGCGAGCCAGTGCGTGGGCTGCAGGAAGTGCGAGTCCCATTGCCCGCAGCATCTGCCGATCGTGAAGCTTTTGAAGGAGGCGGATAAGGAGGTAAGGCCGGCGTATTATAAACCGGTCATCGCGCTCGCCCGCAAATTCATGTTCAAGAAACCGAAATCATAAATGGTCTCACAAGCTGGATACTGGGAGACCAGAACATAAAAATTTCACAACTTGTCTGATTGATTTTTGTGCAATAACCACCTATAATACACTTTGTTATGAGCGATTACAATAATAATGGAAACAACGGAAACAATAACCGCCGGGGGACGGGGCAGACGATCCTGATCTTCGTGATCGCGACGCTGCTGGCGCTCTTCATGATGAGCATGATCACCCGGCTGCAGACCTCTGCCACCACGAAGGAGATCACATACACCGAGTTCCTTGGGATGGTGAAGAAGGACCAGGTGCAGAGTGTCGTGATCGGAAATTATGAGATCGACATCACGCCGAAGCTGAACGAGAATACGCTGATCCCGATCACTTACTACACTGGGATCGTCAGGGACGACGAGCTGCTTCCGCTTTTGCAGGAACACAATGTGGATGTCAGCGGAACGATCCCCGATACGACGAGCAGCCTTCTTTACAATATCTTAAGCTTCGTGATCCCGCTGGTGCTGGTCTGGGTGGTGCTGTGGTTTTTGATGCGCCGCATGGGCGGTGGCGCCATGGGCGTCGGAAAGAGCACGGCCAAGGTCTATGTGGAGAGATCCACGGGCGTGACGTTTAAGGACGTGGCCGGACAGGACGAGGCGAAGGAGTCGCTGCAGGAGGTCGTGGACTTTTTGCATAATCCGCGGAAATACCAGGAGATCGGCGCAAAGCTGCCGAAGGGCGCGCTTTTGGTCGGGCCCCCCGGAACCGGTAAGACCCTGCTTGCGAAGGCCGTGGCCGGAGAAGCCGGCGTGCCGTTCTTCTCGCTTGCGGGTTCGGACTTTGTGGAAATGTTCGTCGGCGTCGGCGCTTCCCGTGTGCGTGACCTTTTCAAAGAAGCGCAGAAACAGGCGCCATGCATCATCTTCATTGACGAGATCGACGCCATCGGCAAGAGCCGTGACTCCCGTTACGGCGGGGGAAATGATGAGCGGGAACAGACTTTGAACCAGCTGCTTGCGGAGATGGACGGTTTTGATACCAGTAAAGGACTTCTGGTGCTGGCCGCCACGAACCGGCCGGAGGTGTTGGATAAGGCGCTGCTTCGTCCCGGACGGTTTGACCGCCGGATCATTGTGGATCGGCCGGATATGAAGGGACGACTGGAGACGCTGAAGGTGCATTCCAAGGATGTGCACATGGATGAGACCGTGGATCTTGACGCGATCGCGCTCGCTTCGGCGGGGCTCGTGGGTTCGGATCTTGCGAACATCATCAACGAAGCGGCCATCAACGCGGTCAAGCACGGGCGGAAGTTCGTGAACCAGGGAGACCTGTTTGAAGCCTTTGAACTGGTGGCTGTGGGCGGTAAGGAAAAGAAGGACCGCGCCATGAGCGAGAAGGAGCGGAAGATCGTCTCCTATCACGAAGTCGGCCATGCGATGGTTTCCGCTTTGCAGAAGGACACCGAACCGGTGCAGAAGATTACGATCGTTCCCCGTACCATGGGGGCGCTCGGGTACACGCTGCAGACGCCGGAGGAAGAGAAGTTCTTAGAGACCAAGGATGAGCTGGAAGCCAAGATCGTGACCTTTATGGGAGGCCGCGCGGCGGAAATGCTGGTGTTTGAGTCTTCGACCAGCGGGGCTGCGAACGATATCGAACGGGCCACACAGATTGCCCGGGCCATGATCATGCAGTACGGGATGTCGGATAAATTCGGCATGGTATCCCTTGCGACGATCGACAGTGCCTATCTGGACGGCAGAGCGCATTTCGACGGCGGCGACGCGACAGCGGCGGAGATCGACAAGGAAGTGCAGCGAATGATCCAGGCCGCCTATGATAAGGCGATGGATCTTTTGAGGGACAACCGGGAGATTTTGGACAAGATCGCCGATTACCTCTATGAGAATGAAACGATCACCGGAAAACAGTTTATGAAGATCTTCCGGGAACTGAAAGGCCTGCCGGAGCCTGAAGAGGAAAAGGAGAAAGACAAGGAAGAACAGGAAAAGGCGAAAGTGCCCGGCAGCACAGAAGAAACGGAATCCACCGAGGACTATATGTTTGAGGATGACGACATGAAGGTGGTGGGCGGAACCATCAACCTTGTCGCCGGAGATGCCAACGTATGAATATCGAAGAAGAATTAAAGAAACTCCCGGATCAACCGGGAGTTTATCTTATGCACGATGAAAAAGGGGAGATCATCTATATCGGGAAAGCAAGGAGCCTGCGCCACCGGGTCCGCCAGTATTTTCAGCCCAGCCATTCGGAAGGGCTGAAGAAGGACCGCATGGTGGAGAAGATCGCCTGGTTCGAGTACATCCTTACGGATTCCGAGCTGGAGGCGCTCGTTCTGGAATGCAACCTCATCAAGGAGCATACGCCGAAATACAACACGATGCTCCGCGATGACAAGACCTATCCCTATATCAAGGTCACGCTCGGCGAGCCGTTCCCGCGGATCCTTTTTTCAAGAACGCTGGAGAAGGGGAAGGCGCGCTATTTCGGTCCGTACACGAGCGCTTTTGCCGTCAAGGAGACGATCGAGCTTTTGACCGGGATCTATCAGATCCGGACCTGCAGCCGTGTCCTGCCGCGGGACCAGGGGAAGGAACGGGCCTGTCTCAACTATCATATCGGACGCTGCCCCGGCGTCTGTCAGGGAAAGATCACCGAGGAAGAATACGGAGCAAAGGTAAAAGAAGCGATGGAGTTCCTGGACGGGAACTACGCGCCGGTGCTGTCCCTTTTGGAACAGAGGATGCAGGAGCAGTCCGAAGCCATGGAGTTTGAAAAGGCTGCGGAAACGAGGGACCTCATCAACAGCGTGAAGCAGATCGCACAGAAACAGAAGATCACCTCCTTTGCCGGAGAGGACAAGGATATCGTGGCGCTTGCACAGATGGAAGAGGATGCGGTGGTGCAGGTCTTCTTTATCCGCAGCGGCAAGCTCATCGGCAGAGAGCATTTTTACATGCGGATCCGCAATGAAGACACGAAGGAGGAGATCCTTTCGGTCTTTTTGCGCCAGTATTATTCCGGGACGCCTTATATCCCGAGGGAGATCCATCTGCAGGAGGCAGTCGAAGAGATGGACGTGATCGAAGACTGGCTTACGTCCCGGCGCGGCGGCAAGGTGTCGCTTCTGATCCCGCAGAGGGGGATGAAGGAGCGGCTGGTCGAGCTTGCGGAAAAGAATGCGCTGCAGGTTTTGACGCAGGACCGCGAAAGGATCAAGCGGGAAGAAGGGCGGACCATCGGCGCCGTGAAGGAGATCGAGGAGATCCTCGGCCTGAAGGAAGTCTTCCGAATGGAGGCGTATGACATTTCCAATATCAGCGGCTTCCAGCAGGTCGGCTCCATGGTCGTGTTTGAAAAGGGAAAGCCGGCAAAGAACCAGTATCGGAAGTTCCGGCTGAAGACTGTGGAAGGGCCGGATGACTACGCTTCGATGCGTGAGGTGCTGACGAGGCGTTTCTTACACGGCGAGAAGGGGGACGGCTTTGAACGGTTTCCGGACCTTCTCCTGATGGACGGCGGCAGAGGGCAGGTCAATATCGCTCTTTCGGTCCTTGAGGAATTAGAACTTCCGATCCCGGTCTGCGGCATGGTCAAGGACGATAACCACAGGACCAGGGGACTTTACTTTAACAATGTGGAGCTTCCGATCGACCGCCACAGCGAGGGCTTCAAGCTGATCACAAGGATCCAGGATGAGGCGCACCGCTTTGCGATCGAATACCACCGGTCTCTTCGCACGAAGGCGCAGGTCCATTCGGTGCTGGATGAGATCCCGGGGATCGGTCCCGCGAGGAGGAAAGCGTTGATGCGGCATTTTTCTTCTATTGAAGAGATCAAAAATGCGGATGTGGAAACGCTTTTGAAGGCGGAGGGGATGAACAGCAGAGCGGCAAACGCGGTCTATGATTTTTTCCACAATAAAGAATAGTTTTGTGGTATGATGGGAGTAGATTTATTTACGGAAAGGAGAGGCGATGTATAATTCAGGAAGAACCGTATCCGTTGCGAAGATCATGAAATCCATGGGGCTTCGAAATCTGACCGAGACGCTGGATCTGGAAAACCGGCAGGTGGAGCTGGCGGATGTGAACCGCCCGGCGCTTCAGCTGGCCGGCTATTATGATTTCTTTGAGCCGAAACGGATCGAGATCGTCGGGATCGTGGAATATGAATATCTGAAACAGAAGGAACACGACGTGCGTGTGGAGATGTATAAGAAGTTTTTCAGCCATGACATCCCCTGCGTGATCTACTGCCGTGACCTGATGCCCGGAGAGGAATGCATACAGATCGCGACCGAAGCCGGCGTGCCGGTGCTGATCACGGCGCGGCAGACTTCCGAATTCATGGCGGAGCTGATCTACTATCTGTCGGAGGAACTGGCGCCGATGATCACGATCCACGGGGTACTGGTGGATGTGTACGGCGAAGGTCTTCTGATCATGGGAGAAAGCGGCATCGGAAAGAGCGAGGCGGCTCTGGAGCTGATCCGAAGGGGGCACCGGCTTGTAACGGACGACGTGGTGGAGATCCGGAAGCTGAACGAGCACACGCTGATCGGTTCGTCGCCGGACATCACAAAGCATCTCATCGAACTGCGCGGCATCGGCATCATTGATGTCAAGGCCCTGTACGGCGTGGAATGTGTGAAGGACAGCCAGAATATCGACCTTGTGATCCAGCTCGAAGACTGGAAAAAGGAGAACGATTACGACCGGCTGGGAATGAATGAGGAATATATCGAGTTCCTCGGGAATAAAGTGGTCTGCCATAACCTGCCGATCCGGCCGGGCCGGAACCTGGCGGTCATCTGCGAGACGGCAGCCGTAAACCACAGGCAGAAGAAGATGGGCTATAACGCGGCGGAAGAGCTGTACCGTCGTGTGCAGGAGAATATGAATAAGGGAAATGAATAAATCATAAATCAGGAGGACAGAAAATGGAACGTGAAAATGCATGGACAAGCTATTCGGCAACAGAGCTGAAAAAGGTGGGGACTTTTGCGGAGGAATACCGCTCCTTCCTTTCGGACTGCAAGACAGAGCGGGAATGCACCGCCTTCTTTGTGGAAAAGGCGAAAGCGGCCGGATTTTCGGATCTGAAGGAGATCATCGCGAAGAAAAAGAAACTGAAGGCGGGAGATAAGGTTTACGCGTCAAATTACGGCAAAGCCATCGCCTGCTTCGTGATCGGCACGGAACCCATTGAAAAAGGGATCAATATCCTCGGCGCGCACATTGACTCGCCGAGAATGGATATCAAGCAGAACCCGCTCTATGAAGACACAGACCTTGCGCTTCTTGACACGCATTACTACGGCGGCGTCAAGAAATACCAGTGGGTCACGCTTCCGCTGGCGATCCACGGCGTGATCGCGAAGAAGGACGGCAAGGTGATCGAAGTCCGCATCGGTGAGAATGAAGACGATCCGGTCTTCGGCGTGACGGACCTTCTGATCCATCTCGCGGAGGAACAGCTGAAAAAGCCCGGCAACAAGGTTGTTGAAGGCGAAGCGCTGGACATCCTGATCGGCAGCCAGCCGCTGAAGATCAATGCGAAGGATAAAGATAAGGAAAAGGATAAGGTCAAACAGAACATCTTAAAGATCCTGAAGAAGACCTATAACATTGAGGAAGAAGACTTCCTTTCGGCGGAGCTCGAGGTGGTGCCGGCAGGAAAGGCAAGGGATTTCGGTTTTGACCGCAGCATGATCATGGGCTATGGGCATGACGACAGGAGCTGCGCCTATCCTTCGTTTGAAGCGATCCTTGATGTGAAAGACCCGAAACGCACTTCGGCCTGCCTCCTTGTAGATAAGGAAGAGATCGGTTCTGTCGGGGCCACGGGCATGCATTCCCGCTTCTTCGAGAACATGGTTGCGGAACTGATGAGCGCGGCCGGGCAGTATGAATCGGATATTTCCGTGCGGCGCGCGTTTGAAAACAGCAAGGCGCTGTCTTCGGATGTTTCGGCGGCGTTTGACCCGGCGTATGCTTCCGCTTTTGAGAAGAAGAACTGCGCATATCTCGGCCGCGGGATCGTGTTTAATAAGTTCACCGGAGCGCGCGGGAAGTCCGGCTCCAATGACGCGAACGCGGAGTACATCGGCGAACTGCGCCGGATCCTGGATAAGAACAAAGTGTTTTATCAGACCGCGGAGCTTGGCAAGGTGGATGTCGGCGGCGGCGGCACGATCGCTTACATCCTCGGAAATTACGGTATGCAGGTCATCGACAGCGGCGTTGCTGTGCTGAACATGCACGCGCCCTGGGAGATCATCAGCAAGGCCGACCTTTACGAAGCCTATAAGTGCTATCTCGCATTTTTGAAGGAAGCATAAACCTATGGAGATCCTGTACCACGAACCATTGAAAAATCATACCACCTTTCGTGTGGGCGGAGAGTGCGACAGGTTTATCACGGCATCCCGGGAGGAGGGGATCAAGATCCTTATGGAATGCCGGGAAAGGAAAGAGCCGATCCTGCTTCTCGGAAGAGGGAGTAATGTCCTTGTCTCGGACCGCGGGTTTGCGGGGACGGTTCTTAACTTTGAGCCGGAAGAACCGGAGCTGCTCGGTGATGATGTGATCCGTGTTTCCGCCGGCACGGCGCTATCCTATGCGGCGTCCTTTGCCGCGGAAAGAGGCCTTTCCGGGCTGGAATGCCTTCACGGGATCCCGGGGACGCTCGGCGGGGCGTCGGTCATGAACGCGGGCGCCTACGGGCGGGAGCTGAAGGACTGTTTCCTGCGGGGAGAGGTTCTTACCGAAGAAGGGGAAGTAAAAACAGTATCCCTTCAGGATATGGCGTTCGGTTATCGCAGCAGCGCCGTGGAGCCGAACCGGTGGGTGTTCCTTTCGGCGGAGCTTCAGCTGGAAAAGG
>JAEEGH010016014.1_pt1 | contig 16183 bp, 10 predicted proteins | sample 9134181 | NCBI WGS metagenome assembly JAEEGH01 (sample SAMN16246544, study PRJNA631951) | gut metagenome | biome: gut microbiome; feature: rumen; material: DP-attached | host: Bos | place: Iran: Karaj | collected 2018-10
AGTGCTCTGGGATTCCATCATTGTCTGTCTGACTGATGCCAAGGGACATAGGCAGGAGTTGTATAGTCAGGCACTGCCGTTAGACACATTGAATTGGAATAAGGACAGTATAGGGGAAATCTCAGAGGATGACTGGAACTTCGACGGCATCCCCGATCTTCAAGTGTGTACCGGGCCGATGAACGGATTCGGGAACTATACCTATGATGTCTGGCTTTGGAATGACGAGGCGCACAAGTTCGAGGAACTGAAATGCGATGGTGTGATTTACAGCCCTTCTGTCGACCCCGACAACAAGTGCATCGTCAGTTTCTGGCGGCTTGATGATGATGTGGAAATCGTACGGTATAAATGGAAGGATGGCAAACTCGTTGAGTCGGAGCGTGAACAAATGTCAGCCAGTGACCTATAATTCATGTGAACTCAATGATGGCACTTACCTCACTCCCGATTGACAGGGAGACGATGATGCCGTCGGCTGATTTGAAAATAGTCGGTTTGAGCATGTCACCAAGTTTGGCAGCTACTCGATATTCTACTCGAAGACCGCTGATCACGAAATTCTCTGGCAACAGTTCCATTGCCATACGGACATAGTTGGCATTGTTCATGTGTTTATTGTAGTCGATGTCGGCACGGAGCACCTTGATAGGCTCAAGAACCTCGCCACTGTTCTTGGGAAGAATGATGCGGCGGTCCTTATAGTTCATGTCCAATTTTGGGTCAAATGTCATAGACTGGATGGTTGCATCATCTACACGCTTCAGCTTGCCAACCGCCTTGTCCACGAATGCTCCCATGCTCCATGTCTTGTAGCAGGGATCCCCCTGTGCGTCGTAGATGAACGTGTTACGGAATCCGAACATGGGTTTCATGCCATAGACGGAGGTTGTCACCGTCAACTCTTCTTTGTAGTCGGGTACACGGATAATCTCAACCTGCCGCGTTGCCAAGAGTTGCGCCATGTTCTGCTGTAAGAAGTAGTTCTTGACTTCCGGCTCGCTGTCGATCCACATCTCTGAGCAATCCTGCATCATCTGGAGTGCTGAATAAAGCTTCAGTTTGCCCTCGCTGTCACAGGTGCTTGTTGTTACCTTATAAGTTAAAGTGTACATATTCTATTTCAATTGTTTTCCGTCTGATATACCAATCCATACTTTTCATGTAGTTTCCGAAGAGAGCCGTCTGCCTTCATCTGATGAATGACATTATTCACAATCTGTAGCAGATCCTCCTGCCCCTTCTGCATCAGGACACCAATCTCGCCATGAGTAAAAGGAGCATTCAACAATGGGGCTGCAAGTCGGGGGTCAGTCTGCACATAATAAGGAGCCTCTGTAATTTCCGTTATCATCACGTTGGCTGCACCTTCGGCTACAAGTGTCGGTATTTCCTCGTTCTTTTGGTGAACGACTATATTAGCGTGAGTCAGGTTCTCGTTGGCAAATTGTTCATTCAGTCCCCCAGGATTCACCATTACAGTCACTTCGGGCTTGTCGATGTCTGCCAACGACCTGTAGCGGTCTGCCTCCGAAGCCCTACATAGGATGGTCTTGCCGTTAGCCAGATAGCCCTCACTCATTAGCATCGTCTCACGTCGGGCATCGGTGATGGTTATACCGCCGATGGCGAGGTCGAACTTTTGAGGTTCTGCCAATACATCTTCCGTTAACGTAGGCCATGAGGTCTTTTTGAACTCTATGTTTACTCCTAACCTTCTCGCTATCTCTTTTGCAATTTCAATACCAAAGCCCCAATAAGTCCCATCGGGTTCGCAGAAAGATAATGGTCTGTAGTCGCCAGTAGTACCAAAGAGGATAGTGCCTCGCTCAACTATCTCGGCGACTTTTCCGTCGATGGGAATATTTGTATAGGTTGACAGGATGAAAACCGAGAGTTGACCGTTCTCCTTCCCGAACTGGATAGCACCTTTTAGGTCGTTCTCTGGGAATAGCTTTGTACTGTTGAAGTAATAAAGGTTATCCTCACTGTTAAACCAACCGCCTACATAGCCTTCGTTTTGCAAAGCATGTCTTACCACCTTGTCGAGTTGGTCACGCGAATGGCTGTTCTGAGTAGCTGCATAACTGACAGCAATTCCTTCAGTCGGTTCAGTCATTGTGCGGATGTCAATAGTGAATCCGTCTGGATGGGTCTGACTGAAAGCCCAAACCTTATCAGCAATAGTTGTTATGTTGCTCTGCTCAGTAGCGTTATCCTCATTTGAAGAGCATGAGGCAAAACTAGCCGTTCCACAAATGGTAAGGATGGCTAGTAACAACCCAATCCGATATTTTTCCAATCTTATCATATGTACCCAATAAGGGAATCAGTAACCCTAATTACAATAGTTGTCATTTGATATATTTCACTTTCGATGCATCACGAGGTTTGGCATCTGGCTGTTCATCGGGATAGCCGATAGAAATGACATAAAGCAGTTTGTAGTCAGCAGGGATGTCAAGGCTATCACGGAAAGCCTTTGCCTTCTCGTCATTGGTTAAGAAACGAACAGGTCCTGTCTGGATGCAAGTGCCAAGTCCTAAAGACTGTGCCGCCAGCATCATGTTCTGTCCCATCAGACCAGCGTCAAGGTTGAAATTGCCGTTCGCCGGAGCACAGACACAAATAAGGTTTGGTGCATTACGGGTCTGTCCCTTCACATCGTCCATCAGTTGTGGATTCTCAATGATACGCACAGCCCAATTTTGGCGGTTCATGGCACTTGGAGCATTAATGCCAGCAAGGGCTACAATCTCCAGTTTCTCATGCTCTACAGGCTTGTCGAGGTACTTACGGACAGAGCGACGTGCCATGATGTTACTTAGCACAGGGTTGACCTCCATCTGCATGTCGGCTTCGATGGTTGCCACCTGGTCACGAGACTCATAACGCTTGATGACCTTTCCGTCGCGTCCAATCAGGAATTTAGTGAAATTCCACTTGATGTCACCACCGCCAGCTTGCTCCTTCAACCATGTATAAAGAGGATGTGCGTTCTCACCGTTTACATCAATCTTGTCAAACTGAGGGAAGTGGATGTCAAAGTTGGCAGTACAGAAGCTGCGAATCTCCTGAATGGTGCCAGGAGCTTGCTGACCGAACTGGTTACAGGGGAAGTCCAGGATCTCGAAGCCCTGACTGTGATACTTCTGGTAGAGAGGTTCCAGGTCTTTGTACTGTGGTGTGAATCCGCATCGGGTAGCAGTATTCACAATCAGCAACACTTTCCCCTTGTAGTCCGAGATCGAGACCTCCTGCCCGACATCGTTCTTCACCTTAAAATCATAAATGCTCTGTGCTGAAAGGGTCAGCACACCCGTCATTGCCATGAGGTAGAAAATCATTCTTTTCATAATTCGTGTAGTTTTTGTGAATAATTGTTTGCTATTTCTATAAGTTTGTCAATACTGTCAATGATATAGTCAGCTCCAGCCTCTTCAAGTTCCTTCCTTGTTCCGTTCCCGTAAGTCACGCCACAGGTCTTAGTTCCAGCGTTTAGTCCCATTAGGATGTCTACGTTCATATCCCCGACGACAAGAGTCTGGCTGGCATTGAAACCTGTGGCTGAAAGAGTCTTGAGGACAGGCTCAGGATTAGGTTTCGCTTTATCTACGTCGTCTGCTCCGACCAAGTATGAAATATACTCCGCTATATCCAAGTCGTGTATCAATCCAGACAGAGATTTGTGCCAGCGTGAAGATGCTATCGTGAGGGAGTATCCCATATCCTTCAGCGCAGCCAGTGTTTCTTTGACTAGAGGGAATGCCTGCGGTTTCATATTCAGCAGGTTCTCTTGGAAGATTCTCCTGTAGGTGTCAGCACATAATTGGATGGTCTCTTTGCTCTCATCAGGATATAATGCCTCAAAACAACCATCCAGAGGCAGTCCAATCTTGGAAGCACATTCGTCATCAGTATGACCACCCAATCCTAACTCAGCAATCGTCATTTGCATCGTCGTGACGATATTCCGTCGGGTATCACCTAATGTACCGTCAAAATCGAATATAATCAGTTTTATCATCTCTCAGTCATAGTATTCTTCACCATGATATCCATTGCCACCTTACAGAGATATTTCCTCATTATTGTTAATATTGGTTGCAAATATAACGATAATTCTGCGAAATTCACTATATTTGCCCCATTATTTGAAAACAATTCATTATGCCACGTAAGACAGACGGAGTACTTTTTGAACTTCAGCCGCGCCCCACGAAGGGTGAGGACGGCAAACCTTTGCTCTATGCACAACCCGTTGTAGAGTACAAATACGATCTTGATGCCATTGACGATTTCTGTTGCAAATACCGCCATACCAGCAAGGGTGAGATGAAGCATTTCTTCAGTCTGCTGGAGGAGGTGACAACGATGTGGTTACGTCAAGGTGACCATCCGCGGATGCACCGTTATCGTGACGGTCGCATATGGCACTACGTACCCGTCCAAGACTCTCCCTCTCTGTAAAACAGGTTCTCAGCGACCGCTGTGAATGTTTTTGCCGACCGCTAAAGATATTTTTGGCGGGCGCTGTGAATATTTTTGCCGTCCGCTAAAAATCCGGAAGGCACTTTCTTCCTCCCTGTTTCAAAGGCTCTTTACCCCTGTTTCAAAGGCTCTTTACCCCTATATCAATGGCTCTTTGTCTTTGTTACAAGGTTCTTGAATGAAGAGCCGAAGATGACATACTGGGTATTACCCGCAATCGTTCCCTCGTTCTGTCCCCACAGGAAAGGCCAGTCGTCAAAGTTCTCGAAATGGTCAGGATGACGGAAGAGCAGTCCTGGTGCCACATTTCCTGGGATGAAGGAGAAATCAGCACGGTTGTTGCCATAGAAGACTGCTTTGGGTCGTGCCGCACCTACGGCAGCCACAAAGGAGTAGTTATGGTAGGGATGACATCCGTAGAGCCAGTTAGCGACACGGTATATCTCATCTTTGCTGACGATATCAGGATAGTATAGGTGGGCATAATTGATGGTGATACCAAAATTAAGCACCATATTCACACCTGCCCAGTTGCCTAGTCCGATGGGTAGTCCATAGGGATTCTGCTGGTCGAAGTCCTTGATATATTTATTGTATTGTTCTATGTAAGGACGCAACTTCTGTTTATAAGCGTCATCCATATAGGGGACAGCGTCAAGAGCTGTCTGGATATTAAAGGGAAGGCGTGTGTCCAGTGCTTTCCATATCTGCTTATTGAAGTCCTCAATATATTTTTTCTCACCCGTGGCAATATATAGTTGGAGATTGGTCGTCATACTGCCGGCATCGAATCCTCCCAGCCAGTTAAAGTCCTCTTCCGCCTGTGTGTCCACTCTTTTTTGTTTTTTCAGGAGTTGATTACCTTCCTCCATCAGTCGTTTCGATTGTTTCAAGGCACGCTGGGCAAGGTCGTCATTATATCCCTCGAGTGCACGGCTGGCGGCAGCAAACATGGTGGCGGCACGGAGGTCAAGGCGTGGGTTACGGGTAGTGAACGCCCACATGTCATCGGGAGTCCCACTGCGTTTACCGTCTGACGACACCTCGTATGGTTTGAGACTGCGGTCATAATGCAGTCCGTCAGTAATAGAGGCGGCGTCTCCTAAATGGTGGTAGTTGTCAAGGACGGAGTTGGAAAGTGTGGATGCCATGTGTCCGATCTGCTCAGCCTGCGCCACAAGATTGAGTGTCCCGTGCTCAATAAACTGAAGGATGTCTGGTGTCCCGTCTGGACGATGGAGGTCAACATACCGTTGTTGCTGACTGACAAACGTCTCGTCGCGCTGTGGCTTGAATAATTCCCAGGTCCTGATAAGGTTCTGGACGACATTGATGTTAGAGCCTGTCTCAATGTCGAAGTCACCGGCGTCGAAGAAACCACCGATGTTAAGACCCGGAATCAACTCATACGGCTGATATTTCGTGCCTGTCGTCTGCCCTTGTGCATGCAGGTCGAAATGGTCGCTGGGAGGGGCTTGCAGATATCCTTCTTTGAAAGGTTCTCCGTGCCATACCCGATAAGCTTCGTTCACATACATATGGTTCATGTGAATAGGAATCCACACATCGGTGGTGGCATCCGTAATCTTGTCATAGACGCTCTTGTCAATGATAAAATCATTGGTCTTGGTGTCACCATATTGTATATAGTAGATGCCAGGTTGCTTGACGGAGGAGAAGTCAAACTTCACATAATTATATTTATAATACGGTCCCCATGTGGTGATCTCTCCCTCATAGGCTTTTTCTGTCTTCCCGTCATTGTTGATACGCCATAAAGAGGCTGTTTGCCTTACTTTGTCGTTCTTGTCGAGTTCGATGACAGCCACCTTGGGTTGCTCTGGGATATATCCCACTTGTGAGAATCCGATGTTCGGCTCCCTGATCCAGTTGGGAATGGCATGAGGCTCAACGACCCATGTGAAAACCTTTCCCGTCTTGTTGGCTGGAAGGATGCTGCGTAACACATACCATCCGTTTTGCGCAATCATCCGTCCGTCATAGAGTTTCAGCTCCGCATCCTCACTGCTGATACGTATCATCCGCTCAGGAGCGTCTGTCGCTATCACGAGCTCATGTCCGGTCTCCATAGGGAGAGGGTCCACAAAACGGTCTGTCCCTCTGTCGTCATAAGTCTTGAAACCTTTAAACTGTCTGGGCTTCTCTGAGTTGGGTCGTGTGACGGTCTGACTGGCGGCATAGCGTGGAAAGCGATTCAGTCTGCCATCCATCAGATAGGTCTTCTGCCAATACTGGGAGGGTAGGAACTCTATGTTGAAACCAGCTTCGCCAACCAGTGCTGTAGGAACTGGCTTGTCCAGATAAACGGCGATCTCCACGGCTTTCCCTTTTGCTGTTACGACGACCCTGCTGTCAAAATCATAGTCGTCATAACGAAGAGCTACCTCGACAGACTGATTCTGCTTGTCCACTTTTCGGGAGGTCATCTTCGGTACCAAGTCCCATTGCTCAGGGGTGTTGTTCAGACGGATCGCTCCTCCCTGCACGGTCCTTACTCCGTGATGTATAATCTCTATTCCGGAGTTCTTCTCATCATTAAAACCTCCGTTGAAACTGTTGCTGAACACCAATACGTTGACACCTTGTCGTTCAAAATACTCCAAGTCGTTTAGTTGTAAGTCTTGAGCCGTTCCTGTCAGAGAAGTCAGGAAAAACAAGCAAAGAATCAGTTGCTTCATAAATATAATAGGTTATTGATAATTTAATCTTGTTGTTTGACGTACTATCATCGCAAAAGTAAAATCTTCCTCTTGTTTATTATAGAATGTTAACGTTCTACTATGTTTGTTTTGTTCTTCTCTCGTTTTTTCGTAACTTTGGCTTCGCCGAACTTACTTGGCACTCGGAAATGAAAAGAAAAGTAAACTTTCCTTTTGCGTTTCTCTCGTTTTTTCGTAACTTTGTCCATCAGATGAAGACAGCAATTATAGGCGGTGGTGCCGCAGGCTTTTTTCTTGCAGTCAACTTGAAAGAGATGATGCCAGAGATGGAGGTCACTATCTTCGAACGTGCCCAGCGGGTTCTTTCAAAAGTGGAGGTCTCTGGTGGCGGACGTTGTAATTGTACCAACTCTTTTGAGGATGTGACGGACTTGCGGATGGTTTATCCTCGTGGGCATCGGTTGATGAAACGTTTATTCAATGTCTTCGATTACCAATCTGCCTTTGCGTGGTTCGAGCATCATGGTGTCCCCCTGATAACACAAGATGACCAGTGCGTGTTTCCTGCAGCCCAGGACTCACATGCCATTATCAATTGTTTCCTTACCTTAGCTCGTCGTCATCAGGTACAGATATGTCTTGGGAGGAAAATACAATCACTGGATGCCCTCCAGGATTATGATTTCATTGCTGTCACCACGGGAGGTTCTCCAAAAGGGGAGGGACTGAGATGGCTCGCCGACCTGGGACATGAGATAGAGCAACCGGTACCCTCGCTCTTCACCTTTCAGGTCGCTGACAAGTCGTTGACAGCATTGATGGGAACAGTGGTGGGACAGACAACGGTGATGATACCAGGGACCAAACTGCATGCAAGTGGTCCTTTGTTGATAACTCATTGGGGAATGAGCGGTCCTGCTATCCTGAAACTCTCCAGCTATGCGGCAAGATTGTTGGCGGAGAAGGAATATAAGTTACCTGTCAGTGTTCGCTGGACGACCGCCCGGGACTCCGATATAGAGAACATCCTTCATGAGACCATGAGGGTTCATTCCTCAAAACAACTTCCTACCTTCAATCCTTTTGGACTGCCTCAGCGTTTGTGGGCTTTCCTTATGACGAGATCATTGGCAGACAGATGGGAGGTGAGATGGCATGAACTGGGCAAGAAGGATGTCAACCGTATTGTCAACGTTCTTTGTAACGATACTTATCAGATTAGCGGACGTGGAACTTTCAAAGATGAGTTTGTTACCTGTGGGGGCATCTCGCTGAAGAGTGTAAATCCATCGACCCTTGAGAGCAAACTCGTGCCCCGTCTCTTCTTCGCTGGTGAGGTGCTGGATGTGGATGGTGTTACAGGTGGCTTTAACTTCCAAGCAGCATGGACGACTGCCTATACGGTAGCCTCTGCTATCGTCTCGAAATTATCTTAATTGTAACAATCATTTTCGCTGGTGTGTCATTTTGCTGTTCTCCTTATCATAAAGTTGGAGAATACAGATTCTTTTTGTATTTTTGCATCCAAGGAATTGAATACTAACTGACAAAAGTAAAATGAAAAGATTGATAGTAAGACTAGTAGCGGCTGTTGCTGTTTGCATGGCAACTGAGGGCTGGGCTCAACAAACCGGTGGTCAAAAGTCAATTGTCTGTCACGATGACGGGACAGTGACTTTTTATTACAAGAATGACAAGGCAAAGTCTGTTTTCGTTGATGTACAGTTTGCCGGTCGTCAAGAGATGAAACGTGATGCTGGTACGGACAGATGGACTGTGACGGTCGGACCTGCGGCTCCTGATATGTATCCTTATTGTTTCATCGTGGACGGTGTCGGTGTCATGGACCCTGAGAATCCTCAGTATTTCCCCAATGAGGGTTTTAAGAACAGCCTGTTGGAGATTCCCTCGAAGACTGGGACATTGGCGCACGATATAAAAAAAGTGCCTCATGGTCGATTGGAGTATATTCATTACTATTCCAAGAGTCTGGGCGGTACGAATCATGCGGTCGTCTATCTGCCACCTAATTATATGATGGATATTCAGAAAAAATACCCGGTGTTTTATCTGATCAGTGGCACTACGGATACGGAGGAGGTTTATTTTAAGGTAGGTCGTGTCAATTATATCTTGGATAACTTGTTGGCGGAGAAGGCTGCCAAGGAAATGATCGTTGTGCTCCCTTATGGTAATCCTTATAAATTGTTGCCTGCCAAGCAGGATAGTCTGGGTATGCCCCAGACACATTTCGGCGGGGATGTGTTCAGTAAGGATCTCATTCATGATTTGATGCCATATATCGAAAAGAACTATCGTACGAAGAATGATGCGGACCATCGTGCCATAGGCGGTTTCTCTCGTGGTGGTAACCAGGCGCTCTTCAATGGATTAAGCAATCTTGATAAGTTCTCATATCTCTGTTCCTATAGTTCCTTTACATCAACGGATATCCCCTATGTCTATGACCATGCTGATGACACTAATAAGAAGATCCATTTGTTCTGGCTGGGCGTTGGAACGGATGATTTCCTTTATGGTAATGCCCGTGACTATATGGAATTCCTTGATAAGAAGGGAATTCGCTCCGTTAAGGAATTCACTAACGACAAATTTGGTCATACCTGGATGAACGCCAAATACTTCTTGTACAAGACGCTACCTTTATTATTTAATAAGAAAGCCGCTGAGGCTGCGATGGCAGGGGGCAGACCGGCTCCTGCCGCTACCGGTAAGGAACCGCAGTTTACACCAGGTGTGATGGCACGCTTGTTCCCCAAGCCAATCATCTCCCCAGAGTATACGGAGCAGGGTGTCACTTTCCGTTTTAAGGCACCAGAGGCACAGAAGGTGGAACTGGAGTGCGAGATTCTTCCAAAGCCCCTGCCGATGGCAAAAGATTCAGATGGTGTGTGGACCGTGACGATGACGGATTTCCTCTTCGAGACTTTTAAATATTGTTTCGTGGTGGATGGTACTCAGGTGGCAGACCCTAGCAATATGTACCTGTCACCCGACAAAGGCTTTAAGTACAGCATTGCCGATAATCCCCAGTCACCATTCAACTTCGCATCCCAGGGTGATATCGCACATGGCAGGGTAGGCTATGATGTGGAGCGACAAGAAGCATGGTATATGTCTCCTATGCCGGCAACTCCTATCATGCCTGTGTTCATCCAACTGATTCCTGGTGAGGGTGATACGATGGAGAGCTGGTTTAAAGTAGGTGGCGCTGATGCTATTGCCGACCGTTTAATCGCTGATGGTAAGTTAAAGTCGTGTGTGTTGACAACCAGTACACTGGATTTTATGCGACAAGGTCCTCAAATGCCGGATCTCAAGGTTATCACACTTCGTGCAGATGATTATCCGACATGGTCACAACGTCGTCGTGCTTTGATAAAACTATTGATGAACAAAAATTAGTTATGATGAAAAATATCGTCTTTCTCTTTTTGACAATCTGTCTTTCGGTAAGTAAGACTTCTGCACAGTATCAATATCCGTTCCAGAATCCTAAGCTTTCTTATGAGGAACGAGTGGAAAACCTTATTTCCCTGTTGACGCCAGAGGAAAAGGTGGGGTTAATGATGAATAAATCGGCATCTGTCGACCGTCTCGGTATTCCGTCGTATAACTGGTGGAGTGAGGCATGTCATGGGGTACGTCAGAGTGACTATACCGTCTATCCGCAACCCATCGGTATGGCAGCGGCATTCAACGCCCCACTGTTTTACGATGTCTTTTCAACTGTCTCTGATGAGGCTCGTGCTAACTGGAACCGCAGTGACCATAATGTCTTCAACGTTCCGATGGGCGTGATTTATTATCCTGGGAATCCTGAGCTTACCTTCTGGTGCCCGAATGTCAATATCTTCCGTGATCCCCGTTGGGGACGTGGTCAGGAAACCTGTGGCGAGGATCCTTATATGAATGCTGTATTGGGTGTACAGACTGTATTGGGCATGCAGGGGAATGACAGCCATTATCTCAAGACCCATGCCTGCGCCAAGCATTATGCGGTGCATAGCGGTCCGGAGCCGTTGCGTCACTCCATGAATGTGGAACCAACGAACCGTGACTTGTGGGAGACCTATCTGCCTGCTTTCAAAGCTTTAGTGAAAAAGGCGCATGTTCGGGAGGTGATGTGTGCTTACCAGCGTTTCGAAGGGAAACCTTGTTGTACGAGTGACCGTCTGCTGATTGATATCCTGCGTAATAAATGGGGCTATGATGGCTTGGTGGTTACGGACTGTGACGCGATCAATAATTTCTATAGCAAAGGACAGCATGAGACACATAAGGATCCGTTGTCGGCAAGTGTCGATGCGGTACTGAACGGTACGGATCTGGAGTGTGGCAAGGTGTTTATGTGTCTGACAGAAGGCTTGAAGAAAGGATATATCAAAGAGGCTGACCTCGATCAGCACCTGCGTAAGACTCTATACGGACGTTTCGAACTGGGTATGTTCGATCCTGCTGAGATGTTGCCTTGGGCGAACTTAGGTCCGGAGGTTATCAGTAGTGAGAAAAATAATGAGCTTGCCACCCAGGCTGCTCGCGAATCGATGGTACTGTTGGAGAACAAGGTGCGCTCTCCGTTAAGCGGGGAGGCGGTTTCCGCCGGTGGGGCAAAAGTTCCCGTCCTCCCGCTTTCAAAAAATATCAAGACCCTTGCAGTATTGGGCCCTAATGCAGATGATGCCGCGATGCTGAATGGTAACTATGGTGGTACACCGACAAAGGCGCATACTCACTCTTTATTGGAAGGTATCAAGGCTGCTGTGCCAAACACAAGAGTCATCTATCATAAAGCCTGTGAACTGAATGACGAGTATAACACCATTCATCATTTGCAAGACTTCAATGACGGTAAGGGTGTTTTGGTGGAATTCTGGAATAACCGGAGATTAGAAGGTGAGCCAGTAAAGAAAGACTATTACAAGGAGATGGCTTTTACGACTTTTGGTGCATGGGGCTTTGCCGAAGGTGTCAACAATGATTCTCTGTCCGTTCGGGTGAGTGGAACTTATAAGTCGACATTCACCGGTGAGATGAAGTATTCGTTGACTTCTGACAATGGTTATGTCCTCAAGGTAAATAACGAGGTAGTGGAGACGGCAGAGCCGTATCTTCCTCAAGGTGGCTATTTCCATCGTTCAATGGAGTATAAGTCCTTCCCCGTCAAGGCTGGTGAGACTTATGAGGTTGTGATAGAGTACCGTCGTGGCAACGGACAGTTTGCGATGCTACGTGGTGATATTTGTGAGCGTATCCTTGTTGATTTCACACCTTTAGCCGAGGAGGTGAAGAATGCCGATGCCATCATCATTATCGGAGGAATCTCCGCTCAGATGGAAGGCGAGGGTGGCGACAAAGCGGATATTGAGTTGCCGAAAGTACAGCAACGTCTGCTACGTGCTATGCATGCTACGGGTCGTCCGGTCATTTTTGTCAATTGCTCTGGATCTGCTATTGCCTTCGGCAGTGTGGAGGGACAGTATGATGCACTTTTGCAGGCATGGTATGCTGGACAAGGTGGCTCCAAAGCTCTTGCCGATGTGCTCTTTGGAGACTATAACCCTGGTGGAAAGTTGCCAGTGACATTCTATCGTTCTACCAATGACTTGCCAGACTTCCTCGACTACTCAATGAAGAACCGTACGTATCGTTACTTCACAGGACAGCCGCAATATGCGTTTGGTTATGGGTTAAGCTACACTACTTTTGCGGTCGGAAAAGCTAAACTGTCTGCAAGATCAATGAAGAAGGGAGGAACGGTGAAAATAATGGTCCCTGTGACGAATACGGGCAAACGTGAGGGAACAGAGACGATACAGATCTATGTGAAAGCACTCGAGGATGCGGAAGCACCCATCAAAGCACTGAAGGGATTCCAGAAACTGAGCCTGAAGCTAGGTGAGACGGCAACGGCTACCATCTTATTGGATGATGAGGCGTTTGAATATTATAACGAGGCTATCGACGAGTTGTCTGTCAAACCGGGACGTTACCAAATCCTCTATGGTACGTCGTCCCTCGACAAAGACCTGCAGAGTCTTGACTTCGTAGTGAAATAACGAAATAAGAAAGGCATTCGATTGGAATGCCTTTCTTGTTTTTGTATTTGTTTATTATTCTTTTGCTTTCTCTTCTAACATCCAATTGTTACGTTTTAAGGTCTCCACGAACTCACTGATCTTCTGCAGTTCTCGTGGGATGTGGATGTTTTGTGGACAATGCGGCTCACACTGACCGCAACCGATGCAGTGGTCTGCTTGTCGGAAACGAGGTACGGCACGGTCGAGGCTGATAAGGTAGTTACGGCGTAACTTGGCATACTCGTCATCCATCTTCAGACGGGGCAGGGTACCCTCGTTCTTACATTTATTATAATGGACGAAGATGGCTGGGATGTCAATGCCGTAAGGACAGGGCATACAGTACTTGCAATCATTACAAGGAATGTTCTCCAGTCCCACAATCTTCTCCGCAATCTCACTATGCAGGTACTCCTGTTCTTTTTTAGTCAGAGGCTTCAACGGACAATAGGAGAGTAGGTTGTCTTTCAGATGCTCCATATAGGTCATACCGCTGAGTACGGTGAGCACACCTTCTGGAGTGCCTGCATAACGGAATGCCCATGAGGCGACACTGCGTTCGGGAGCATGCTGTTTCAGTTCGTTGACGAGATACTGGGGCAGGTTTGCGAGTCGTCCGCCCAACAGTGGCTCCATGATAACGGCAGGGATATGGTATTTCTGCAACTCTCCGTACAGATAACTGGCATCCACATTACGGTTATTAATCTCGTCGGCATAGTTCCAGTCCAGGTAGTTCAACTCTATTTGTACGAAGTCCCAGTGATATTTGTCGTTCATGGCAAGTACCTCGTCAAATACCGATTTCTGACCATGGAAGGAGAAACCAAGGTTGCGGATGCGTCCTGCCTCACGCTCTTTCATCAGGAAGTCCATCATGCCGTTATCAATATAACGACGATTAAACTCATCCATGCCTCCACCAATAGCATGCAACAGATAGTAGTCGATATAGTCTACCTGCAATTCCTTCAGAGATTTCTGGTACATGCCGATACTTGCCTCACGTGTCTGTGAGTCAGGGTGGAAGTTTGAGAGTTTAGTAGCAACAAAATACTCCTCACGCTTGTGGCGGCTGAGGGCTATGCCAGTACAAGTCTCCGACTTACCCTGGCAGTAGACGGGGCTTGTGTCGAAGTAGTTGACTCCATGCTCAATGGCATAGTCTACTTGTTTGTTGATCATCTCCTGATCGTAATCGTCCTTGTTCTCTGTCTTTGACGGCAGGCGCATCATACCGTAGCCGAGGATGGATACTTTTTCCTTCGTCTTGGGATTGATGCGATAGGTCATCTGACCTGTCGGCGGTTCCACTTGTTTGGTATATTCGCTGACCGCCTTGGTCTCGGTCTTTGACTTGCAGCCCGTCAGGACGGCAGCGGTTGTCACTGCTCCACCTCCTAACAGCTTGAGGAAATTTCTGCGGTTTATATCTTTTTTCATCTCTTTAAGTTCTAAACGATCAACTCTAAACTTCTTTATGTATCTCATGTCCCTCCACATAGATTGCAGAGAATGGACGTGCCGGGCACAGATACTCGCAGGCTCCACAGCCAATACAGCGGTTCTCATTAACGGCGGGAATCATAGGTGACTTCTCTTCGTCTGGGTTAGAAGGCACCATCTCGATAGCACCTACAGGACAATGTCGGGCACAGTTGCCGCACTCCACACCGTCAGTCAGTGGAATACAGTTTTTCTTTACCCATACAGCATGACCGATCTGCGTTGATGCTTTGTCTTCATGACTAATGGGCTTGATAGCCCCGGTAGGACAAACCTCTGAGCAACGGTTACACTCTGGACGACAATAGCCACGCTCATACGACATGACTGGTTGCAACAGATGAAGCCAATCACTGGACGGGCGTAATACTTCATTTGGACACTCAGAGATACAGAGTTGGCATCCCGTACAGCGCTTTGCCATGTTCTGTGCAGATAAAGACCCTGCAGGTGTCAGTGGTGTCTGTCGCTCTGGTGCCACCTTGTCCTCAATCTCAGCGAGTCCGCCGTCTGTCTTCTTTGCCTCTTGGGCAAGGGCGGCAGTGGTCAGCAAAGCGGAAGAGAGAAGGAAACTGCGCTTGGAGGAATCAACGGTTTCGCTGGAGTCAGCAGGTTTATCGGGTTGTCCGTTAGATTTGTTAAACCCATACCTCAACGCTCCGAACTTGCAATTCTCGATACAATTGCCGCATACCACACAGCGTGTAGCGTCAACGGAATGTGTCTTGTAGTCGATACATGCTGCCTTGCAGTTCTTTGAGCATAGTGAACAGTTTCTGCATTTGTCTGCGTCAAAGTGAATCTTCAAAATAGAGAAGCGGCTCAGGAACGAGAGAACAGTTCCCACAGGGCAGACTGTGTTACAATAGGTTCTTCCATTGCGCCAAGCAAGGAAGAAAAGAATAATAAAGGCAACGATGGCTATCACCAATGACGGCAATGCTCGCATCCAGATATTACTGTGATAGAACATGTAGCTGTCGTTGTGCTCAGCAATGAAGGCAAGTACATTGTTGCCTGCCTGATAGATAGGTTGTAACAGGTTCGTAGAAATGAGCCCGAAGGTGGAGTAGGGCGCTAGCAGTTGTACGACCACGCCGATACCTAAAAACCAACACGCAATACCTAGTACGAGGAAAGCATAGCGCAGCCACGACTTCGCTTTCGAGAAAGTGTAACGGTTCTTCTTTGCTTTCTTGCCGAACCAACCGAAGATATCTTGTAGGATACCTAATGGACAGATGATAGAGCAGTAGATGCGACCGAAGATGATAGTCAGCAGTACGAGTACTACGATAGCCGCCACGTTCAGTGCCAGAATTGCTTCTAAGAATTGTAGTTTCGGCATCCAACTGACCCAATGGTGCATTGTTCCCGTGAAGTCAAGGAACAACAGCGTGATGC
>JAEEGH010016015.1_pt1 | contig 16182 bp, 16 predicted proteins | sample 9134181 | NCBI WGS metagenome assembly JAEEGH01 (sample SAMN16246544, study PRJNA631951) | gut metagenome | biome: gut microbiome; feature: rumen; material: DP-attached | host: Bos | place: Iran: Karaj | collected 2018-10
AAGAAAGCAGTACAGCTCAATTTCTATTCGCGCAGGGCATACGGTGACGACATCATCCCCTTCTTGGAATCACTCAAGGATAAAAAAGTTGACTGGATCACCGAACTGACACAGATGAAAATCGTCTGTAAAATGAAATAGCATCACAATTATTAAAGAAGTAAACAAAACTGCGATATGAAACAGCTTCTTCTATTTGCAACCCTCATCCTTGGTTCGCTTGCGGTTCAGGCGCAATCTGCCGTTGAATCCCATGATGTCACTGCGGCCGTTACCGACTCGGTGCGCATCGTGCCCAATTTCAACGTGGGCGACTCCCGAACCTATCTTGTAAGTATCGTCAACCGTTTTGGCGAACAATATGAGGAGATTTCATCGGTTAAATATCATTTCACTGTTGAGTCGATTGATAACGACCATATTGGGATGTATTTTATTGCCGATGAGATGAAATATGAGATGCCCCAAGAAATCCCTACGGTTGAGGCGAAAATGATACTTGATTTCTTTAGTAACAAAGGTTTCCGTTTCTCACTCAATCGTCATGACTTGACCGTGGACAGCATCAGCGCTTCAGAACTGAAGGAACCCTTCAAGGACTATTTGTCACAATTCTATTGGCAATTGGCAACCCAATTCACCGACTCAGACCAGGCAGAAATAGAAAAACACATAAAAGAAGTAATTACCGACGATTTCTTGAATGAAAGAATGACTGAATTGTTGAAGTCGATGATCTCCACATTCACTGACCAGTACGGATACATATTGCCACTGGGTGACGGCCAATGGATTGAAGACGTGGTTGATGAAATGCCTATCGCAGAGCCAATAGAAACTGACAGCCTAGTCTTTGATGAATGTGCTCCAGACTTTTTGAGTTATGCTGATGGTGATGATGGCGAAGCCATAGTTGACGAACATGCCACGGATGATGCAAGCGTTGATGATTCTGATGTTGAGCCTGGAACTAATGACTCAGATGAAGATTTAAGTGCTTGGGATTACCTCGACCGTGAAGAAGGACTACCCGATTTCAAGTTACAGAAAATCCACAAAACCACCACTACACGCCGTGATGACGGGAGCATCCAGTACACCGAAACTGTTATCTGGGACATTCCCCGCGAAGGCGAGGATCCCATGTGGCAAGACTGGCAAGAACAGCAAAGTGCTACTTTTGATCCCAATGGCTGGCCCATTGAAATCGTCCGCCATAATTTCATGATGGAGTACGCTCAAAATATCCATTGGCAACTGATGAAAGAGAAATAATGCTATGAAACGATTGATTTTGTTTATCGCCCTGGCAGTGAGTGTAGCGGGCAGCATCACCGCTCAAAACAATTGGTATGAGCGCTATCGCGAGTGTATCAATGACAGCAGCCTTGAGTATTCGCGACAAGTCATTGAGCAATGGGAGCAGGCAGAGCCTGAATCTGCTGATGTATATGCCGCTTGGTTCAACTATTATTACAAGATGAGCCGGGATGAGGTCATGCAGATGACGCCCATTCCTCCAGAAGATGGCAGGCAAGCTTTGGAATTTGAAGACAGCACGGGCGCACCAATATACATGTATGAGGTACAGGTGTTTGACGATTCACTTTTAGCAATTGCCCATGAGAAGATAGACAAGGCTATCAATCTCTATCCCGACAGGTTGGATCTTCCATTTGGCAAAATCGCTATGCTTTTCATGATGGAGGATTACGAAAAAGTAATGCCAACACTCCACAAAGTGATAGAGCGTTCACATCTCAATAGTAATCAATGGACGTGGACACTTGGCTCTCCAGTGGAAGACGGCGAGGAAATGTTCAAGTCAAGCATGCAGGATTATTTCAGCAGACTGTTTGATGCTGAGCTGGATAACGAAGCGATGCAGTTGGCAGAGTGGCTGCTTCAATACTATCCCAACGAAGTCATGTTCCGCAGTGACAAGGCTTCGCTTCTTGCAATTACTGGCAACAATGACCAGGCATTACCCCTATTTCTCTCCATCCACAAAGACTATCCTGATGATAACATCGTGACCTCAAATATCGCCTATATCTATAAGACAATGGGAGATAAAAAGAATGCTCTGAAATACTATCGCCTATTGTCCAAATGCGGTGACGAAGAAATGGAGGAACTGGCCCGTCAAGCTATCAGTGAATTAACAAAACAATGATAAAAACATTGTGCAAGAAATGTAGTAACGTTGCCGCATAACAAAAACTCATGACGTTATGAGAAGCAGATTATTTTTATTCTTTCTAATTGCCGTGTTAGCTCAAGCCAAAACTATGGCAGCCGATACTATGTCTCCTCAAGTGTTGAAGGAGACTGTTGTAGTACCCGTAGATTCTGTCTCCCGACACCATCGATGCGCTACCGAGTCCACATCTCCAGAAAAAGTGTTGTGGGTGGTGGATGGGATGGTATTTGATAATGTGGAAGTAACCGCTGATGATATTCAAGATCTTTCACGTACAAGTGCTGAAGAAGTCATGGAAAAGATCCTTAAAAGAAATGGGGTCGATTGTGGCAAAGTAGAAAAGTTTACTTCCCTGCCTGGTAATGTTGCCATGTCGGTTTATCCAAATTACGGAGAGTTGACGGGCGCCATTATCATCACAACTGAGAAAGGAAATCTCAATAAGAAAAAAGAGGAGTAATCCGATGAATACATTATTGAAATGTAGTTTGACATTTGTTGTTATGTTAATTGGGGCATACGCAGCGTTGTTTGCCTTTGATTCGTCTTCATGGTTAACTACTCTGAGTATTTTGGCACCTGTCATCTTGTTTATAGGTGGGATTCTTTATCTCTTTTGGAGAAAGAATTGACCTCACATCAAAGGGACGGTAATTTTGTAAAATAAGATACACAAATGACATCTACTGTATTTCTTATTATTCAAGCCATTGTATGTGCTGCTTTGATAGTTGTGGTGGGAAAGATGCGTGGTCGTTTCTCTGCGTTTATACATGCCATTGTTTTCTTGTGTTATTCCGGTGTGTTGTGGAACGCATTGCTCTTTCATGGTGAGGGAGGTGGTAGTCTGGTATGGTTGTTCTATTTGGTAATGGCTTATGCGTTACATATCATTATCTTGCTGTTGACAATCAATCACCGGGTCCTGTAAAACGAAAAAGAATCGAATCTTAATAGGTATCTTGTCGGGCGTCGCGATACTGTTGTTAATAATCTTTTGTTCAGTGATTATAGGATGATGAAACTCAAGAAATCTGTCGCAAGCGTGATATTATCAATCATTAGCGCTATCTTCTTTATACTGGGACTATTCTATAGTTTCTTTGTATGGGAGATATTATTACCTATAGATTCGTCATATTTTTATTTGTGGGTGATACCGCCGTTGGGCTTTGTAATGACTCTTTTGTGTGCTTCAAGGCTGATTTGGAAGGGTAAAAAAGGAAAAGTGCGAACACTCGTCGGTATGGGTTTCGTTGTTTTATTACACATTCTGGTAATTTGTTGGATGGGTTTATTTACTCTGGCATACTCTGATTCAGAGGAGCAAATATCGACAAGTTTTATTATTGGATTCGCTCTTATCATACTTGTTGTTGTCGCCTTATATGTTTGTAGCATTTATTTGTTCAAAATCATTGATGAAAAGTAGTAACTTTGTCGCAATCAATTAAAGAAATAGAATGAAAGCATGCAGTATATATAAAACTGAGTCGGCATATAAGATTGTTACAGAATATAACCTCGATATAGGTTACTATCGTGGAAGTATTCCAGTCTTTATAGTGAAGATGGCTGATAAAGATGATCTAATCACGATGATTCATAAGTCTTTGGATGCGAGTACTGATATAGATTCATGCGTTACCTTGTCAACAAAAGAGTACTTGAGACAACTAAAGGAACCGTCATTAAAGAAACTATATTCGCAGTCCAAGAATTGTTTTGTCCGTTTGAGTTCAGAAAAGTTGATCATAACCCCATATGAACTGGATCCCTCTGGCCGGTATTTGCAGGAGAAACCTGATGGTCAAATCCGATATAGCCTCGACACAATTAATGACGATTTATTCTTATCAGCAGTATTGTCAGCACTTGAGTGAATCACCCAATCTCTGAGAATGAACCGTTTTAAGACTCAATAGATGGACAGCGTGTGGAAAATAGGAGAACGCTTGTTGCGATGTGGAACACTGGCATACTGCTCGGTGTTTCCAGCGGTGTCCCGCTCCTATAACATCAAGGAGTATCCGTGCCCTGTCGAGCAGAAGTATCATGAGAACGGGCCTTATCAAGTCACCGTTTATTCAATAGATGGCATCCATCTGTTTGTTCCTGATACCGCCCAAGGCACGCCGCTGCCGACGGTGGTCATGGTCAACGGTACGGGCTTGAAGGCGCGGCATTACCTTCCAGTATTCGAACACCTGGCTACATGGGGATTTATCGTCATTGGCAATGATGACAGCAATGCGTGGAATGGTCTGTCAGCTGTAGATTCTCTTGACAAGGCACTTCATTACTCTACGATGAAAGGCACCCCTTTATATCAACGTATTGACCTTGAAAAGATAGGTGTTGTCGGTCATTCCCAAGGCGCAATGGGCGCCATCAATGCGGCAAGCCAAGATGTCCGTTTTAAGGTGATGTATGCTGCCAGCTGTCCGCAAAAGAGCCTGTCAAAGAAGCTGGGTTGGCACTACTCATTGAGTAACATCTGCATTCCAACGATGCTGGCAGCCGGAACCAGGTGGATTGACCGCCACATTTCGCCGCTCATGTCATTGCAAAACCTGGCTGATGAACTCCCGGATACCACACCGCTGTTGCTGGGCCGCCTCAGTGGTATAGAACACCGCTATGTGCTGCATGAGGGCGATGCCTACATGACCGCGTGGCTCCGTTATCACTTGGCAGATGATGCCGATGCAGCAAGCGCCTATACTGGTACCACTCCAGAAATCCTCAACAATCCCCGTTGGCAAGATGTGAGAATGAAGATATGAATAATCTGTTTAAAATAATAGCGCTGGGTATATCGGCCATAGTGGCGGCCATCACCTTTATCAATCCCATATACCCACGAGAGCAGTTCCTGCAGCAGGCCGGCACTGTTCTCTTGGTCGCGCTTTTACTGGCCGATTTACGTAAACGTTGGTTCAGCAACCTGGCATTTCTTGGCATAGCGTTATTCTTGATGTTGCACTTGGTGGGAACCAGATACATCTATTCCTATGTGCCCTATCAAGAGTGGCTGCAAGGTTTGGGGGATTGGGACTGGCTGCATTCGACCCGCAATCACTATGATCGTCTGGTGCACCTGCTCTTTGGGGTGTTTTTGTTTCCCGCACTGGTGGAGCTTTCGCGTCGGCATGTGACTTCCCGTCAAGTGATGACGGTGTTGGTGGCGTGGCTGATGGTGCAGGCCGGGAGTTTGATTTACGAGTTATTCGAATGGACACTGACACTGGTGCTCTCGCCCGAGGATGCCGAGGACTACAATGGCCAGCAAGGTGATGCGTTTGATGCCCAAAAGGATATGGCTTTGGCGATGTTGGGATCCACCATCGCAGCTCTTCCTTACCTTTTCAGTAAGTGTCGGATGCCCGTTAAATATCCCTAATATCCACACAAGCATTGTGGCATTTCGGGAAAAATGCTACCTTTGCAGCTTGAAAATAAAACAATAACGAATAACAGACATACTACAATGGCAAAACAGGAAGATGTTTTCAAGAAAATCGTGTCGCACGCCAAGGAATATGGCTTTGTGTTCCCCTCGAGTGAAATTTATGACGGCCTCGGCGCGGTTTATGACTATGCACAGAACGGCGTGGAGCTGAAAAACAATATCAAGCGTTACTGGTGGGAGGCAATGACTCTGCTGCACGAGAACATCGTGGGCATCGACAGTGCCATCTTCATGCACCCGACCATTTGGAAGGCTTCGGGCCACGTTGACGCATTCAACGACCCCTTGATTGACAACCGCGACAGCAAGAAGCGCTACCGCGCCGACGTGCTCATCGAGGACGAGATTGCCAAGATAGAGGAGAAGATGAACAAGGAGTGCGAGAAGGCTGCCAAGCGCTTTGGCGACAAGTTCGACGAGGCGATGTTCCGTGCCACCAATCCGCGTGTCCTTGAGAACCAAAAGAAGCGCGACGAGTTGCATGCCCGCTACGAGAAGGCGATGAACGACAACGACCTGGCCGAGTTGAAGCAGATTATTGTTGATTATGAGATCGTTGACCCCGTGAGCGGCACCAAGAACTGGACCGATGTGCGTCAGTTCAACCTCATGTTCAAGACCCAGATGGGTAGTAGTGCCGACTCGACGATGGACGTGTATCTGCGTCCCGAGACCGCTCAGGGTATCTTTGTGAACTTCCTGAATGTACAGAAGACCGGCCGTATGCGCATCCCCTTCGGTATTGCTCAGATCGGCAAGGCCTTCCGCAACGAGATCGTTGCCCGTCAGTTCATCTTCCGCATGCGCGAGTTCGAACAGATGGAGATGCAATTCTTTGTGCGTCCCGGCGAGGAGTTGAAGTGGTTCGACTTCTGGCGTGAGACCCGCCTGCGCTGGCACAAGGCGCTGGGTCTGGGCGACGAGAAGTACCGCTTCCACGACCACGAGAAGCTGGCCCACTATGCCAATGCTGCCACCGACATCGAGTTCAAGATGCCGTTCGGCTTCAAGGAGGTGGAGGGTATCCACAGCCGCACGGACTTCGACTTGAGCCAGCACGCCAAGTTCTCGGGCAAGAAGATTCAGTACTTCGATGCTGAATTGAACGAGAGCTACACCCCCTATGTCATCGAGACCTCAATTGGCGTGGACCGCATGTTCCTGTCAGTGCTGTGCTCCAGCTACGAGGAACAGCAGCTTGAGGGCGGCGACACCCGCGTGGTGCTGCACTTGCCCAAGGCTCTGGCTCCCATCAAGTGCGCCATACTGCCGCTCGTCCGCAAGGACGGCATGCCCGAAAAGGCTCACGAAATCATGAACATGCTCAAGTTTGACTTTGCCTGCCACTACGAGGACAAGGACACCGTCGGCAAGCGCTACCGTCGCCAGGATGCCATCGGCACCCCCTATTGCATCACTGTTGACGGACAGACGCTTGAGGACAACACCGTCACCCTGCGTGACCGCGACACCATGCAGCAGGAGCGCGTCGCTATCGCCGAGCTGCCTGCCATCCTCGCTCGCGAGTGCAGCCTGAACAACGTTCTGCGCAAACTCATGTAATCAGAATTACTAACTGCTAATAGCTCAAGGCTAATAGCTAAAAGCCGAGAATGAATGAAGAAGTTTTTCTATACGGTGATAATGGCTGTTGTGGCCATCACGATGCTCGACTCTTGTCTGGGCAAGAGTGTCTATGACGAATACAAGGATTGGCGTGAGTCCAATGACGAGTGGTATCAGCGCCAGATTGCATCGGGTCAGTACACAATGCTCACCGCTCCTTGGGACCCTTCGGCAACGACGCTCATCCGCTGGCATAATGACACGATGCAGACTAAGGATAACCTCAAGCCGCTCATCACCTCGACTGTTGACGTGAAATATTGCCTGCGCCTCTATAATGATTCGCTTGTGGACTCGTCTTATGATATTATTAGTCCTGCCGATAGTATTTACCGCACCGTAGTCAATCAAAATGTCGAGGGATGGATGATTGCTCTCACGCGCATGCATGTGGGCGACAGCTGCACTATCATTGTACCTTATCAGCAAGGATATGGTTCGACGCAGAAGTCCGACTTGTTGGTGCCTTATTCCAATCTTGTCTTTGACATCAAACTGGTGGACATCTACAAGTACAGGGCCAACTAAATATTCAGTATATAAGAATCCCCTCAAGACTTCTGCCTTGGGGGGATTCTTATATAATGAAGTATAGAGTTTAGAGGATGTTCTTCTCTACCTCAACGACAACTGGTAGTTGTAGTACTTCTCGTTGCCGGTGATGTCCTCAACCACCTCGATGAAGGGCGGGATTTCCACCTCGTCGCCCTCTTTGATGCCTTCCACCTCCAGAATCTGCATGCCCAGTTTGGGCTCGATGTAGGTATCCAGCTCGAAGTAGTGGTTCTTCCACACGAAGCACTTGCGCATCTTGCTGATGGGCTTGCGGTTGGGGTCGGCAATCTGCAGCAAGTCGACATATTGCTGGGCCGTGATGCGGCGCTCAGTCTCGATCTGCTTGTTGCTGCTGACGGTCTTCTTGATGGTCTGGAAATAGACGTAGCTGCCCTGCCAGCCGCGTTTGCGCACGCGCATTTCGGTAGCGGGCTCGCTCAGCAGGTAGGTCTGCGTGATTTCGCTCTCGATGTAGTCGGGAATCTCTCCAGTGACCTTGACGATGTATTTGCGCTCCTGCTCGATGGGGCTGGGAACGCCCAGCACGGTCGAAATCTCGTTCAGCACCTGGCGCAGTTTGTCGTCAAAGTCGGTCTGGTTGCCGATGACGCGCAGGTGGGGATGTCCCGTCCATGCGCTCAGCACCTTGCGGTCCAATTCGCGTGCCAGTTCCACGTCCTCGCTGCGGAACTTGTTGTTCTCGTTGGTGTAGAACTGCTCGGCGCCGGCGGCAGCAGTCACCATGTGCAGGATGGCCTCGTAGCGGGCATCGCGCAGTTTCACCGTGTTGGTGCCCATCTCCTCGGTCAGTGCCTCCCAAATCTCGGGCGAGACATAGGCGCTGATGTCCATCGTGCCGCGGTCGCACACGATGAGTACGGGCTTGTTGCACTGCTCCGCCATCTTGGCGAAATGGTCCTCGAGCGCCAACTGGATGTTGAGCGTCGATTTCTCGGCCTCAAAGAACAGGGCCTTGTTATGTGTCAGATAATTGATACCGGCGCTGCTGAACATCGTCGGCACTTCGGGAATAGCGAAAACCTGGAAACCCAGTCCGCTGAAGTGCTCGATGATCCTGGCCATCGCCGTCGTTTTGCCAGCGCAGGGGCCACCGGTCAACACAATCTTTGTGATTTTATTGGTGATTTTGTCAGTCATTTTTAGTCTCAGTTTTCAATTTCACAAAAAGAAAGCCAAAGATACACACAATCTGCGACCCCCGCAACCTTTCCATCCTAAAAGATGTGAAAACGCAGAATGCCGCACCGCAATTAGGTGCTTATTGCATTTATCGTTTTCCTATTATAAAATGTGAACTGTTGTTTACCCCAAGCGGCGGTGGACAAAGTCGACGATGAGTTGGGCAGTGCCTTCGATGCCCAGGAGGCTGGAGTCCAGGCACAGGTCGTAACTGTCGGCATGGCCCCACAGCTTATCGGTGTAGAAGTTGTAGTACTCGGCACGCAGCTTGCCTACCTTGTCGGCACGTTTCTCGGCGGCCTCACGTGTGTCGCAGTCGCCGCGGTCGATGATGCGCTTGACGCGAACCTCGATGGGGGCGTGCAGGAACACACTGATGACGGGGCAGTAGTCGCGCAGCACGTAGTCGGCCGTGCGCCCCACAATCACACACGACTTGCGATCCACCAGGTCTTTCATTACCTGGCACTGCGCCTTGTAGATGCTGTCGTCGCTCATCGGTGTCTCGCTGATGAAGGCTGAGCCCGCCATCGCCAGATTCAGTGGCCACAGGCTGGGGAAGAACTTGGGTGTGCGTTCATCGACCGCCTCAAACATCTCGGCATTGATGCCGCTCGCTTTGGATGCTTCGAGCAGCAGCTGCTTGTCGAAGTAGTCGATGTCAAGCAACTGGGCCACGCGCTGGCCCACCTCACGGCCGCCGCAGCCGAACTGGCGTCCGATGGCTATAACATAATTCCGGTGGTTTTTAAGGTCTTGATTCATCTTTATAGTGTTTTAGGTTAATTCTCGACTGTGGCTGGTCGATCAAACGAATCGCGGACGTTTTCAGGGTCCTCGTTGATGATGACCGTGAGCCACTTGAAACCGTCCTGCGGTGACCACTGGCCGATGACGTTAGTGGGGTAGAGCGGTGTCTTGAAGTCCACAAACTCAAACTCCTGCACATATTTCACCTTGCCTTGCCGCTTGAAGGTCTTTTCAAACAGCGGTTCGTTCGCCTTGTTGGCAAGCACGGCAAAGTGGTATCGATTGTGCTCCAACGAGCCATAATAGAGGCCAGGGGTCTGAGTGCCGTGCGTCAGGATGTCATCACTGTGGGCGGTAATGGAGATGGCTCCATCGTTCTTGACTTCAAATAACAGCACGAAGGTGCGGTTCTGGTAATCCTCTTGGGCAATTGTGTCCATGACTTGGATAATTGCGTTGACGAGCCCTGCATCAGCTTTCTTGTTGAATATCAGACCTTTAATGTCAATTGATATGGTCTTTTCGGGCAACGCGTTACGCTGTCCCGAGGTCAACTGACGGGTCACGATGACCTCGTCATCCTTGGCCCACAAGCCGCTGGCAACAAGCATCGCGGCGGTCAATGTGATCAACAGTCGTTTCATATTCTTTTTTTCAATCGGCTAAATTACACTTTTTTTAGACAATTGTGTACCAAAATCGTTTATTTCTTGATAGAATTAAGACATAATTATGATGACATTTAGAACTTTTTTTTAATTTTGCGTCTCTAATAGATTCTTTTCTCAATAATATCATTTAATAAGGTTTGCCATATGAAAAAGCTTCTTACATTATTTTCATTAGCGCTACTCGCTACGTCTGGCTTGATGGCCCAAGGATGGCCAGCAGGCTATGGTGGAGTGGCTTTGCAAGGCTTCTTCTGGGACAGTTTCCGTCAAGCAGACGGACACCCGGGCCAAACGATGGCCACCATGTATGGTGCTGGCTGGGGCGAGAATGACGAGTGGTATCTGCCCGTCACCACCTGGGCCGAATTGTTAAACCAGAAAGACAACATTGCACCCTTTATCGACTTGTTGTGGCTTCCGCAGAGTGGAGCCACTGTGTGCTCTGATAAGAGCGTCTTCACCACCGAATGGGAGGCCTGGAGAGCAGGTCACAATGGTACGTGGGTTTGCACCCGTTATGGTGATACCATCAACAATCCTGATTGCATGGGCTTTGTCCCAGTGTTCTATCTTGACCATGGTCGTGGACAGACCTATAACGTCAATGGCACGACATGGGAGCCGAAGAGCTACTTTGGCACTGAGAGCGAACTTATCAACCTCATCAGCGCTTATAAGGCCGCAGGAACGGCTGCCATGGAAGACGTGGTCGCCAACCACAAGGGCGGTCTGAGCACTTGGAATGAGGGTGTGCAGTATGCTGCCGACTTTGTCGATGAAATCAACGTCATTGGTCCCACGACCGGCAGGACCTACAGCATCCAGTGGGATTGGGACGAGAACGGCAAGTGCCGGGACATCTGTTGGGATGACGAGAGCGGCATGGGAAGCGGTAATGCCGACTGCGGCGGTGACGCGGGCAAGGGGCCATGGGCCCGTGACGTGGATCACCACAATCCGGCCACTCAGCAGAAGGAGATTACCTATCTGCGTTATCTCAAGGACGAGTTGGGTTATGTGGGTTTCCGTTATGATTACGCGCGTGGTTTTGAACCCAAGCATTTCGCCTATTATAACACCGTAGTGAGGCCCACCTTCTCGGTTGGTGAATTTTGGGGCACAGCAGACGATATCAAAGATTGGATTAAAGGCGTTTACAACGAGGGCGGTTTCCAGAGTGCAGCATTTGACTTCCCCTTGCAGGAGCAGATCAGGCAAGCGTTCAATGATTTGAGTGGGCACAGTTTCCGTGCGCTCAAGAACGACGGTCTCATTTGGGATTATCGTTTCAAGCGATATGCAGTGACGTTTATCGACAACCATGACACGTTCAAGGACCTGCCCACAGATGCCAGCAACAGCAACTATCAGCACCGCGTCAACGGCCAGATTGTTGAAGCCAACTGCTTCATTCTGGCCATGCCTGGCACCCCGTGCCTGTTCTATCCTCATTTCATGCACCCCCAGTGGCATGACATTATCGCTCGCTTCATCAAGGCTCGCCGCACGGCAGGCATCACCAACGAGAGCACCGCATGGTCGCCCGAGGAGATTGGCTCCTACAGCATCGCATGGCGTGTGACAGGCGAAAACGGTGAGCTGTATCTGCAGCTGGGTGATGAGGCTGTCGGTGCCGGTGTACCCGATGGTTTCACGCAGGTGTGGTGCAACGACCAGAACACTTGCCGCTTGAGCATCACCTCGGCTTTGGCCGATCAGGTGGATGGCAATGTCAAGCAAGATCTCGTCTATGGCTATCCTGTTATCGACAAGAACAGTGGCAGTTATAATGCGCCTGTCACGGTGAATGTGAAACCCTCGACCGAGGGAACCGTGCTGGTTTATACGACCGATGGCAAGGACCCCAACGCTTACAGCAAACAAGTCACGGATGTTGACGGAATGAACTTCTCGTTTGACCAGACAACGACTCTCAAGGTGGGAGTTTTGGCCAACGGCGAGGTGCGCGCTAACAGCATTGTGACCCGTGAGTATATCTTGGGCAATGGAACGGACGATGAAAACATCATGGTCTATGTCAAGTATGATGGGGGCAATTTGCCTTGGATTTATGCCTTTGATGACGACGGCAACTCTATGACCGGCGCCTTCCCGGGATGGCAATACAGCTACGATAACCGTGTCATTATCGGCGGTGTGACCTGGGTTCATGCTTCGCTGAATGCCAGCCGAATCAATTTTGTTTTGAGCTATGGCACTGACGTGTCCAAGACCGCCGACATCAATGGTGTCACAAGTGATGTGTTCTACACAATCTCCGATGGCGTGGCCTATGACGTGACAGCGACCTACATGCAAGCGCTCTATAACCCGACTGTTTCTGTCGATTTGGCGAGTGGGGACTATGCAGGAACGATTACTGCACATCTCACTGCAAGCAACAGCAATGCCGTGATTGTCTATACCACCGACGGAACAGTGCCTTCGTTGACCAATGGTAACCAAGTCACTTATCAGGGCTCCGTTACGTTCTCGACCAATGGCAGTCACCTGCTGCGCGCTGGAGTGCTCCAGGATGGCAATGTCATCAACCAGGTAGCCCGAACCTATTCAGTTACCAATGACAACATGGTTAACATCTACGTTGCTGCCGACAATGATCCTTATGTCTATGCGTGGGAAGTGATTTCTGGCGAGAATGTCGCTCCTGTTGATTGGCCGGGTACGAAGCTGACCGAAAAGAATGAAGACGGATGGTATCACTATTCACAGGAGGCTCCGTCTCTGAACATCATCTTCAACAACGGCAACGGTGCCCAATCGGCGAACATCGAAGGCTTGACTCCCGGTGATCATTACTTCACCTATGACGGCTATTCGGGCTACACGCGTGTCGATGGCCCTGAGGGCGCGGCGCTGCCTTCATGTGCTACAAGTCTGGGCGATGATGTGATTTACTGCTATTTTGAGAACAGTGCCCACTATGCCGAACCATTCACTTGGGTGACAAACCAGACGACTATCTATACAGGAAGCAGCTGGCCTGGTGAATCGCTTGGTTCTGCTGTCGGAGTGGCCGCTAACGGAAACATCGTTTACCGTTGGGTTTACAATGGCGATCTGACTGAAATGCCTGCTAATGTGATCTTCAGTGACAATGGTAACCAGTCGACACAAACGTCGGACTTCGTCTTTGTCAATGGCGGCTACTATAATGCCGGCGGACTGGTGGGTGTTGTCAAAAGCAATGTGATGTCACTTGCCGACATCGTCAGCAAGGGTGAAGTGGGCAAGGATTATGTCATTGCCAATGATTTGACTGGCATATGGATGAACAATCAAGACCAATGGCTCTGGGTTAAGGACAATAACGGCGATGCCGTCAATCCAAGTGTCAATACGCAGTCATTGCCCGTGCCGGAGTCTGATGGCGATGTGATCTATGACCAGAGCAATTGGGCACAGCTCACGTTCAAGGAGCCAGTCAGTGATGAAGCTCTTCAAGGACAGTTGTTGTTGGGACATACGGTAATTGGCAAACTCGTTGACCGTGTCAATCCGACCATTGAATTGCAGGTGAATCCCGTTGTCGCTGCAACGGCATCCTACACACCCAACACCTTCTTGCCTGCTAACTTTGTTGAGCAGACCGATTATTTCATGGTTCAGCCCAAAGCGCAGGAGTTTGTGAACATAAGCTGGGCCATTTGCCGCGAACAGCTCAACGACACCACTTTTGTCATGGCTATGCCCAAGAGTGATGGCGATGTCAACAGCGAGAATCTCTCTGGAGCATTCAAGGCTGTCGTCAAGCAGGGTTATTGGGAGGATATCAACCCTGAGACGTCAATTCAGGTGAATCACGGCTACGATTTGACGGGTATCGTCAGGGCTGTTGACGGCAATCTGCTGCAAGGCGTTACCCCCGATGATGCTGCACATTCGCCCGTAAGCGACAAGTGGGAACTTTTCGTTATCAGCGTGACCGAGACTCATACTCCTGTCCTGAGAGGTGATGCGAACGATGACGGAGACGTGGATATCAATGACGTGACCACGATCATCGACTATCTGCTGGGATTGGCACCCGAACCGTTCAATGCAGTGAACGCCGATGTTGACGGCGACGGCATCAGCATTACTGATGTGACCACCCTGATTGATATATTGTTGGGACTTGAGTCATAACGCATTGATGATACAAAATCTAGACAGGCGACCTGATTCGGGCCGCCTGTCTTGTCAATTCCGGTCAGGCAGCGGCAAGTGCCAAATTTTTATATCGAAAAACTAGGGACAGGGGACTAAAATAATTGGAAACTTTAGTATCTTTGCGCTTGAGAATTCAATAATCATAGTTATGAGACACATTATATTATTAATAGCGCTTGTATTGCTGGCTTGCACACCCAAGCAGGTCACCCAGCAGGTGGCCAATGCCGCCACCATGACGCAGATGCGTTTTCACTGTGACGCCGACACGATTGTCATCAATGACTTGTTGAAGAAAGGGCATGAAAGCGGTCTGTCTGATGCAAATGCCCTGGTGGAATTCTATGCGCGCCAGCTGTTGGGAACACCCTATGTGGCTCACACCCTGGAGGCCGATGAGGAAGTCCTCACCATCAACATTCACGAATTGGACTGCTTGACGTTTATCGAGACGCTTTATGCCTTGACCCGTGCAACGCTCGATAATAGAAGCTCATGGCGTGACTATGCTGACAACATCGAGAACGTCCGTTACCGCGGCGGCAAGATGGGTGACTACTCGAGTCGCATCCACTACATGAGCGAGTGGATTATCGATAATCACATGCGCGGGAATCTCGTGGAGGTAACGCCCGACCTGCCCCATGCCGATTTCATGGTCAAGAACATTGACTACATGACGACTCACCCCAGTCAGTATCGCCAGCTCAAGAATGACTCGGCCATGGTAGAGAAGATCCGCCATTTCGAGTTGCGCAATCATCGTTTCCCTTACCTCAAGCGCTCTTGGCTGAATGATAAGGGAGTGAAAGCTGCGCTAAAGTCAGGTGACTTCATTTCACTGGTGACAAAGAATGAAGGTCTTGACGTTTCGCACAACGGTATTGTCATTATGGAAAAGGGAGAACCTTATCTGCTTGATGCATCCATGTCTGGTGGCAAAGTCATGCTGGAGGCCAAACCTCTTTATAAATATCTGGAACGCTCTAAAACCAATATTGGGGTTCGTGTTTACCGCATGATGCCTTAATGTGGTCTTGCTTCCACTAGTTTGAGATTTTTTTTGAATTTTTTTCTTTGGTTCAACCATCTGAATAACAGGTGGTTGAACTTGATTTTTGAAAAAACTGTTAATAACTTCACGAAAAAAAGTTGCTAAAAAATTTGTCAGTTAAAAAAATGGCAGTACCTTTGCACCGCTTTTCGCCACAGGTGTGGCGCTAAACAATAGCTCTTTGACATGTTTGCAGCAACGAGTAGTACAAGAGAACAAGGGACAATGTAATAGTTGTTCCCGTCGATTCCAAGTCGTTTAAAACGATGTACATCAGGCAGAAAGATACGAGAATCACCCTGAATAAGAGGCCAGGGAAGCAAACTGGAATTTCGGTCGAGTGTTGCGTTTTCATTATAATTCTTGCAAAAGAAGAAACGATAATACAACAACGAAGAGTTTGATCCTGGCTCAGGATGAACGCTAGCGACAGGCTTAACACATGCAAGTCGAGGGGCAGCGCGGAGGTAGCAATACT
>JAEEGH010016016.1_pt1 | contig 16181 bp, 12 predicted proteins | sample 9134181 | NCBI WGS metagenome assembly JAEEGH01 (sample SAMN16246544, study PRJNA631951) | gut metagenome | biome: gut microbiome; feature: rumen; material: DP-attached | host: Bos | place: Iran: Karaj | collected 2018-10
GCATGCTGGCAGACGATGCGGAGGTCTATGCCTATTACGAGGAGATCAGCGGCGAACCCTTCTTGTTCGGCGTGCAGGGAGAGGGCCGCAAATGGACCCAGACCTTCTCGGCCGAGGCCCTGGGCATCTTTGAATACCTCTTCACCGACGCGATGACCATCATCGACCACAAGGGGCGGATTTCCCGGATCTACCGCCCCGAGGAGTCTATTTTCGACGGAATCGACAAGCAGCGGTACATGGACCATCTCGTGGACCAGACGGTGCTCATCCTCACCAACGAGCCCGCGGATATCTATGCAAATCCGACCTACCTTCCGGATGAGATGCAGGCCGATTACGACCGCTACTGGACGCCGGAACGGGTGGACCGCGTCCTAGATGTGCTGGAGCGGTACAAGATTGCGCTGGAAATCAATCCTCGCTACGAGATCCCGAGTTTCGACATCATCCGCTGGGCGAAGGAACGCGGCATCAAGTTCACGTTCGGCACGAACAACGTGGACGCGGACATCGGCCGGCTGGAGTACGCCGTGGAAGCCATCGACGCCTGCGGCTTGACGCCGGACGACATCTGGTTCCCGTCGATGAGCATCCGCTCATCCCGTCCCACGGTCATCTACAATCATTTCCGGTGAGGAATCGACACACGTTTCTTGGATACAAAACGGTCTTTTCGGAATAAAAATGCAGCCAAATGGATAATTCTGCATTTTCTTGAACGGGCCGTTTTGTTATAGTATTCTTCCGGAAGGCGATTTTCGCCGTCAGATGGATAGCGTTTTCAGGTTTCTTTCCGAAAATGCTAAGCAGGATGGCCTGGAAGGGCGAAAAATGTTAAAATTTGGCAATTAAAAATTTTTAGTATTTTTGCCCAAGTCCATTAGTTAGTAGTTGTTATGTCGAAGATTACGAAAACCCCCACGGGCCTGAGGGTGCCCGATGCTGTCACCATTCCGTTCATCGCTGGCGACGGAATTGGCAAGGAAATCTCGCCGGTCTGCCGGGCGGTCGTGGATGCGGCCGTCAAGCAGGCATTCAAAGGAAACCGTTCGATCGAATGGCTGGAGGTGGAAGCCGGCCAGGAGGCCTTCAAGAAACACGGCGCTTACCTGCCGGAGGAAACCGTGGCGGCTTTCAAGGAGTATCGGGTCGGCCTGAAGGGACCGCTCAATACACCGGCGGGCCGGGGGGTCCGGTCTTTGAACGTGGCATTGCGCCAGGCGCTGGATCTCTATGCCTGCGTGCGTCCCTTCCGTTATTTCTATGGCGTCTATTCCCCGGTGAAGTATCCGGAGCGGATCGACATCACCGTGTTCCGCGAGAACACGGAGGACGTGTATGCCGGTATCGAGTGGCCGTACGGTTCTGAGAATGCCGAAAAGTTCAGCAAGTTCCTCTGCGAGGAGCTCAAGGAGACCAAGGTGCGTTTCCCGGAAACGGCGGCGTACGGTGTGAAACCCGTGTCGAAGGAGGGAACGGAGCGCCTGGTCCGGAGGGCCATCCAGTATGCGCTGGACCATCATCGCCGCAGCGTGACCCTGGTCCACAACGGCAATATCATGAAGTATACCGAGGGTGCCTTCTGCAACTGGGCCTATGAACTGGCCGAGCGGGAGTTCGGACCTTATCTTTCCTCGGGCCGGCTGGTCGTGACGGGCATCACCTGCGACGCATTCCTGCAGAATGCCATTTCCAACCCCGAGGAATACAGCGTCATCGCCACGCTGAACCTGAACGGAGACTACATCTCCGACGTGCTGGCGGCCCAGGTCGGCGGCGTCGGAATGGCTCCGAGCGGCAACATCAATTACGAGACCGGCCACGGTATCTTCGAAGTGACGCACGGTGTCGCCTCCGACATCGAGGGCAAGAATGTGGCGAATCCCAGCTCGCTCATCCTTTCCGCCGCCATGATGCTGGAGCACATCGGCTGGAACGATGCGGCCAAGCTCATCGTCACGGCCATGGAGCGCGCGTTGCGCCAGGGCATTTCCACCTCGGATGTCGCCGAATCCATCAAGCACGGCAAGTGCGTGGGAACCAAAGAGTTCGGTGACGCGCTCATCGCGATGATGAATCCGTCTTCCCATTTCGGTACGCGATAGATGAACAAGGATTATCTGATTTACAAGCTGGCGGACCGGGTGAAGGGAGTCAGCCGGATCGACAGCGCCCTGTTCCCCAAGTACGGCGTTAAGCGCGGCTTGCGGAACGAGGATGGGTCAGGCGTGCTGGTGGGCCTGACGAAAGTCGGCAATGTCGTCGGTTATCAGCGGGAGGAGGACGGCAGCCTGACGCCCGTGGAAGGAAAGCTGTTTTACCGCGGGTATGAACTGAACGACCTGGTCGCGCCGCTCCGGAAGGAGAAGCGGCTGGGTTTCGAGGAAGTGGCCTACCTGCTGCTTTCGGGTGACCTGCCGGACCGGGAGGAACTGGATTCCTTCCGCGAACTGCTGAACTCCAAGATGCCCCTGGACCACCGTTCCCTGGTCCATATCATCGACCTGGAAGGTTCCAACATCATGAACATCCTGGCGCGTTGCGTCCTGGAGATGTATACCTTCGACGACAATCCCGAGGACCTGTCCCGGGACAACCTGATGCGGCAGTCGATCGACCTGATTGCGAAATTCCCGACCATCATCGCCTATGCCTACAACTGCTACCGGCATTCCGTGCAGGGGCGGGGACTCCATATCCGGCATCCGCAGGAGAACCTTTCCCTGGCCGAGAACTTCCTCTTCATGCTGAAGGGCGATTTTACACCGCTGGAAGCGCAGATGCTGGACCTGCTGCTGATAACGCAGGCAGAGCACGGCGGCGGTAACAACTCGACCTTCACGGTTCGCGTCACAAGCTCTTCCCGGACAGACACGTATTCCTCCATCGCCGCGGGCATCGGCTCCCTGAAAGGGCGTCTGCACGGCGGTGCCAACATCATGGTGGCCGAGATGTTCCAGCATCTGCGGGAGGTCATCCGGGACTGGTCCGACACCGAGGAGATCGACAACTATCTGAACCGGATGCTGGACAAGGAGGCGTATGACCAGACGGGGCTCATCTACGGCCTTGGCCATGCCGTCTATACGATCAGCGATCCCCGCGCCGTGAACCTGAAGGAGCAGGCCCGGCGGCTGGCCGAAGAGAAGGGGAGGATGAAGGAGTATGAGTTCCTGTGCCGGATCGAGGAGCGGGGGCTCGCGTGCATCCGGGCGCGCCGGAGCACACAGCGGCCCATCTGCGCCAACCTGGACTTCTTCTCCGGATTCATCTACGAGATGATCGGCATCCCCCGCGAGCTTTATACGCCCATCTTCGCGATGTCCCGCATCGTGGGCTGGTGCGCCCACCGGATCGAGGAATTGAATTTCGACGACCGTCGCATCATCCGTCCGGCCTATCTGAACGTGGCCGGCCCGCGGACCTACGCCCCGCTTTCGAAGCGTTAATCCGCGTAATCAAGGGTTAGTGATAATAATTTCGTTGAAATAGTACAACGAATGGTTAAAATGTGTAACTTTAACGGCACATTTTAATTATACTGCATTATTACTAACACTTGTAACTATGATCATTGGTATTCCCAAGGAAATCATGCACGACGAAGCGCGTGTAGCCGCCACACCGGAAACGGTGGGGAAATTTGTCCAGGACGGTTTTGAGGTGCTCGTGGAGCGCCACGCCGGAGACGGCGCCCTCTATCATGACGAGGATTACATCAAGGCCGGCGCACGGATCATCGACAACCCGCAGGAGATTTACGACCGCGCGGAGATGATCCTCAAGGTCAAGGAGCCCTTGATGAACGAGGCCCTGGGCAAGCACGAAGTGGACATGATGCACAAGGGCCAGGTGCTCATCACCTTCATCCATCCGGCCTCCCCGGTGAACCACGAAATGGTGAAGGCGCTTTCGGCCAAGGGCGTGACGGCCATCACCCTGGACGGCATTCCGCGTATCTCCCGTGCGCAGAGCATGGACGCGCTCACTTCCATGAGCACCTGCGCCGGATACAAGGGCATCCTCATGGCTGCCAATATGCTGACGACCTTCGTTCCGCAGATGTTCACGGCCGTCGGCCAGATCAAGCCGGCCAAGGTCATGGTCATCGGCGTGGGCGTCGCCGGCCTGCAGGCGCTCGCTACCGCCAAGCGCCTGGGCGCGATCACCTATGCGGCCGATATCCGGCCCATGGCCTCTGAAAACGCCATGTCTCTGGGTGCAAAGGTGGTGGATACCACGGTTCCGCCGGAGCTGGCCATCGCGGAAGGCGGCTATGCCAACCGGCTGCCGGCCGACGTCCTCATCCAGGAGCAGGAAGCCCTGAAGGCGACCATCCAGGAGATGGACATCGTCTTCTGCTCCGCCCTCATCCCCGGCAAGATCGCGCCGATCATCATCACGGAAGAGATGGTGAAGGGCATGAAGAAAGGTTCCGTCATCGTGGACATTTCCATCGACCAGGGCGGCAACTGCGAACTTACCCCGAAGGGTGGCATCGAGACCAAGTACGGCGTGACGCTGATGGGCGTGAAGAACATCCCGGGCCTCCTTCCGACGAGTTCTACCTGGATGTTCTCCAACAACCTCTACAACCTCGTGAGCTACCTGGTCAAGGACGGGAAGTTCGTTCTGGACAGGAACGACGAGATCGTCCAGAAGTCGCTGGTCTGCATCGACGGTCAGCTGGTCCATCAGGGCGCCCGCGAAGCCATGGGCTTATGATACACCCGCTGATTCTCATTTCCGTCTTCATCGTGAGCGCGGTCCTGGGGTATTTCATCATCAGGACCGTGCCCAGTTTGCTCCATACGCCGCTGATGTCCGGCATGAACGCCCTGTCCGGGGTGACGATCGTCGGTGCCATCGTGGCGACGGGTGTCGCTTTTCTCGCCGGTGACGGCCTTTGGGCCCAGCTCGCCGGCGGCCTGGCCATCGTGCTGGCGGCGGTCAATGTGTTCGGCGGTTTCGGGGTCACGCACCGGATGCTGAAGATGTTCGACAAGAAAAAGAAGTAAGGATGTCGGCGTTGCAGATCATAATCAGTGCGGTTCTGGCGGTGCTCGTGCTCGCCGGAATCTCCATGATGAGCAAGGTCAGGACGGCCGTCGCGGGCAATCTGCTGTCCGCCTTCGCCATGCTTTGCGGCATCGTCGGCACGCTGTTCTTTGCCGGCGACGTGTCGGTCTGGACCATCTATGTGTCCATCCTCATCGGCGCACTCATCGGCAGCCTCCTGGCCGCCCGGGTCCAGATGATCCAGATGCCGCAGACGGTGGCGCTGTTCAACGGCCTCGGCGGCGGCGCATCAGCCCTGGTCGGCCTCCTGTCTGTCCATGGTGACAGCGCCTTTGTCCGGTTCACCGCGCTCTTGGCGGTGGCCGTGGGCATGGTGACGCTGGTGGGCAGCCTGATCGCGGCCGGCAAGCTGCACCGGGTCCTGCCCCAGAAACCGGTCGTCTGGAAAGGCCACGCCTTGTGCACCTTGCTGTTCCTGGTGCTTACTTTGGCCTTTGTGGTGGCGGGAACCTTTGCCCATGGCGCCGGCCTTACCGTGTGCCTGGTGGGCGCATTTGTGTCCGCCTCCCTCTTCGGTCTCTGGTTCTCCCTCCGCGTCGGCGGAGCGGACATGCCCATCACTATTTCGCTGCTCAACTCGCTGTCGGGCGTCGCCGGTTCCATTGCCGGTATGGCCATCGGCGACGTGTTCCTGGTGGCTGTCGGCGGCATCGTCGGCGCCTCCGGCCTCTTGCTCACCCAGATCATGTGCCGGGCCATGAACCGCAAACTGATGAGCATCCTCACGGGCGGAACGATGAAGCCGTCCACCCCAACCCCTGCCATTGAAGAAAACGAAAACGAAGAACTGGTTCAACGCATTATGGATTTAGAAAAGAAGATCAAGGAACTGGAGGCGATGGTCGCCGACCTCGAGGCCCGTGTCCAGGCATTGGACGGCCAGCTGAACGCCGCTCCGGCTCCCGCGCCTGTTGCCGCTCCCGTTGAAGAAGCGCCCACCGCGGCGTCCGTCCTGTCCAAGGCCAAGGACGTCATCATCGTTCCCGGCTACGGCATGGCGCTGGCGCAGGCCCAGCATCAGGTCCGCCAGCTGGCGGACAAGCTGGAGAGCCGCGGCGCCCGCGTCCGCTTCGCCATCCACCCGGTCGCCGGCCGCATGCCGGGCCACATGAACGTCCTCCTGGCCGAGGCCGATGTCGACTACGAGAAGCTGTACGAGATGGACGCCATCAACGACGACTTCAAGAACGCCGACGCCGTCGTGGTCATCGGCGCCAACGACGTCCTCAACCCGGCCGCCCGGAACGCTGTGGGTACTCCCATTTACGGCATGCCGGTCCTCAACGTGGACCAGGCTCCGGAAGTGATTGTCTGCAACTTCGACCTCAAGCCCGGCTACGCCGGCGTGGAGAACCCGATTTACACCCGCGAAAAAGGCGTCTACCTTGAACTCGGCGACGCCAAGGAAACCCTGATGCGGTTGATGGCCGGGATTGCCTGAGGCATTCCTTCCGCCAGCCAGAAGGAGCTGACTCACACCGAGTCGGCTCTTTTTTTTGTTCGGAACTAAATCTTTTTTCGCTACCTTGCGTCTTATAAGCGGATGCATCCCCAAATCCTATGCAAGAAGAAACCAAACAGAACAGACTGCAGGAACTCGAGGCACTCGTTGCCAGGGAGCAGGACCGCTTGTTCCGCTTCGCCTACTTGCGGGTGGGCAACCGGGCAGATGCCGAAGACATCGTACAAGAAGTCTTCCTGAAACTGTACCGGTCGGAGGAGCGGCTGCACCGCGTCCGGCAAATGGAACACTACCTGCTTCGGGCGGTAAACAATGCCTGTCGGGACTTCCACAGGAAGAGGCAGTACCATCTCATCCCGCTGGATGAGGCGGGGCAGCTTCCTGAAAGCGAAGAAGACAAGTTGATGCACGAGACCTACTTACGCATCAGCAAAGTGATGGAAAACCTACCTGAGGAACAGGCCGAAGTCGTGCGGCTCAAATGCACGGACGGACTGAAGTTCCGGGAAATCGCTTCCATCCTGGACATCCCCGTCGCCACCGCCAAATCCCGGTATCGCTACGCCATCGCGCACCTGCAGCAAACCATCAAACAGTAATCGACATGAAAAAGAAGGAAATAGAAAGCATGCTGTCCACGGATGTGCCGTTCAGGGCGTCGGACAGCCTGAAAGGGCGGATTATGGAAAAGGCCGCCCGGGAAGAGCCTGCGGCAGTCCGCGCCCGCTCCTGGAAATGGGCCCGATGGGCCATGCCCGTGGCGGCCGCCCTCGCCCTCGCCGTCCTTGTGACGGTAAAGCCGGGCGTCACGCCCGCTCTCGCCGCAGAAAAACTGTTTCGCACCGCCGCCGAATACTTCAATCAACGTCCCGTATTCTCGGCCAAAGTCGAGGTGCGTACCCTGCCGCAGGACAATTTCGGCTACACCCATCCGCTGAAACCCTATGTGGATCATACCATGACCGTGGACCGGGAAAACGGCCTCTGGCGCCTGGAGAAATCCGAAAGGGCCGCCCTATATGACGGGCAGTTCACCTGGATATGGAATCCGGAGAACGGCTTGGGAACCAAGTTGGATGGGACGGACCAGGTCGGCGCGCTGGAATTGTTCGTCATCTTTCTCGATCCGGCCGAGATCCTCCAGGATGTCGCCCTTCTCGATTCCGTCAATCCGGAGGCCCGGGTCCGTCTGTCCGAGAAGAACGGCGTCATCACTTATGCCATCGACTCTCCCATCCAGGGGGATTTTTCCGACAAGTACATGAAATACAGTTCCGTCTTCGAGTCCGACACCCGATGGACCTACACCTTTGACAAGGCTTCGGGCCGGCTCCTGACCTTCCGGATCGAAGGACTTTTCTCCGGCCTCCGGAGAACGCTCTTCCAGGTCACCGACATCGATTACGATGCCCGGGTGGATTCCCGGCTGTTCGAAGCTCCGGAAGAGGTGGATTGGCTGGACCGCACGGCGGCGAACCGGGCGATGGAAGCATCGACCTTGCCCTACGACGCTTTCCGGAACATCGATGCCGAACAGGCGCTGCTCAAAGGGATCGATGCGCTGCAGGCGTGGGATGTCAATGCCTTGAAGGTCTTTTTCGGCCAGTATCACCTGCGCACCCTGGAACCGCTGAAGGGATGTCGGTTGCTCAGCCACGAAAAGCCCTTCACCTCCGGCCAATTCCCCGGCGTCTTCATCCGCTGCACCCTGGAACGTGCTGACGGCCAGACCGAAAAGCGCACCTTCGCCCTTCGGAACGATAAAGGTTATGGCGCCTGGACGGTCGACGGAGGACTCTAGTTGCGGGCTGTGAACTGGGCCATCCACTGAACCATCATCTCCAATACCTCGGGGGTGATGGTTTCTTCGATGTTGCGGTATGCCGCGATGGCGCCGGTGGTGCCGGTTCGTCTCCATCCAGATGGAACACAATGGTGAGCGGGGTGCCCCGGACATCCAGTTTCCCCGACTAGTTCCCCGTCTGGGCGTTCGCCAGGAACACGGTGGATAGCAGCAAAACGACGGAAGCAAGGACCTTTTTCATGGAAGACTAATTTGGGGTTTGAGCAAAGATGGCAACTATTTATTGAAAAACAATAATTCTTATTATAATTTCAATAAATAGCACGGCGGGGTAGAGATTTAGGAAAGATAAAGATTATCTTTGACCGTTTGTTCTCCCGGGATGACTACCGTCCGCCGGGTCCGCCGCCACCAGGGCCTCCTCCCGGACCACCGGCGCCGCCGGTGTAGTTGGAGAGGGAGACGGAGGAACCGCCCGTGATGCCGTCCACGGCCCAGACGCCGCCACATTTGGCTCCGCCGTTCACGTTCACGCCCTGATAGCCGCTGGAGAGCGAGGGGGCCGAGACGATTACACTGGAGATATTGGCCGGGGCCTTGAAGGCGGCGATCAAGGATTTGCCGTCAGAGAGGGCATTCCAGGTACCGGCCTTTCCGTTCATGCTGTACACGTTCTGGGAGGCGGAATAACCGTTTTCCAGGCCGCCGTAGGCCACCAGGGTTGCCCCCTTGTTGATATAGAGTTTCTTGCCGTCTTCCGTGTTGGCGTCGATGGCTACTTCCGGATTGCCTTTGGTGCAGATGGCCATCACATAACCGCCATTGAGGTTGGTGTTTCCGTTGGAGTCCATGGCGTCGTTGCCGGAAGAGAAGGCATAGACGAAGCCCTGGTTCACGGTCAGGTCTCCCTGGCAATTGATGGCGTCTTCACTGCTGGAAGAGACATGGGTTTCACCGCCGTCAAACGTCAGGTCTCCCTTGACTTCCAGCCCTTCACCATAAGAACTGTTGACGGTGATGCTGCCGCCGCTGATGACGAGCTTACCGGCATTCCCCGTTACTTTTGCGCGGTCGCCTGTACCCTCTTTGGTCACCCAGCCGATCTTGACGCCTTTCGCGGATACGTCGTTCACTTCGCGGCCCGTTACTGTAATATCGAGCGTGCCGCCTGTGATGTAGCTGTCGGAGAGCGTGTGGTTCGTTTCGTCGAAGTCGTAGCTGCCAGCCCGGATGCCCTTGCCACCGTCGCCTGTATTCTTAAGGGTGAGGGCGCCGCCCGTCATGGCGAAGTAATTATCGGCCTTGACGCAGGAGGTTCCGGTGTATTCGGCATCTTCATCGTCATAGGCCACGCCGCCGGTGGACGACACCATGTGCGTTCCGCCTTCGACCAGCACGTAATCGTCCGTGGAGATACCTTTAGCCATGTCAGCGGCGATGGAAACCACCAGGGTTCCGTTTGAAAGCTGGACATAGTCTTTGCCCTTGAGGCCGTTGCCGGCGGTGCTGCCTGCATTCACCTTGACGGTGGGGCAGTCCATCATCCGGATGTAATCGTCGGAGGAGATGCCGGCCTTGCCTTGCGCATTCAGCGCGTTGACGGTCAGCAGGCCAGGGCCGCTGAAGATGAGCTGGCTCTCGCTGAAGAAGACGGCCTTGAGGTCTTCGTCATCATTCTTGGTGTACGCGGCGGAAGCCCCGTCAGAGAGCGTATTCGTGCCTTGCACCACGACGAACGTACGTTTCTTGCACTGGTTGTTGATGGCGGCGCCATCGGGATTGGTCAGGCTGACACCGTTCAGCAGGATGACCTGTTTCTTGGCACCATAAACCTTGAAGGAGCCGTTGTCGGTGGCCCCGGTGAGTTCGTAGATGAGCACCTCGCCGCCGGTGTTGTTGACCGTGACCTTGTTGCCATCGACACTCACATAGCCGTAGCTGTCACCTTGTACGGTGGCATCCCCCGTTTGGGAGTAGGTGATCGTAATCCTTCCCTTGAATGTCGTCGTGGAAATGTCGTCGTCGGAGGAAGGGTCGCCGGTGGATTCGAAGGAAAGCGAACCGTCGCCCGACTCGCTGCCCGATGCAAGCAGCACGGTGAGCATATAGGATGCGCTGGATGCGCTGTATGTGTTGTCTGCCGTTGATTTGGCGGAGATCAGGGTGGATCCGCTGCCCAACAGGGTGATGGCACCGGTCGAACTGATGGTGGCCACCTCCGTCTGGGAGGATTCATAAGTGACGCCTACGTTGTACATATTGGTAAGCGTGGGGAAACTGTTCCCGGCGCCGAGGGTAGCTTCAAAGGAATCGGCGCTCCAGGCGAGGGCGGGGTCTTTCAGGTTCGAGGCACCTTGTCCGTTGCCGGGGAATTCCTCAGGGAAGCCTGGACTGAAAGGAAAATCATCCTGCTCGCAACCGGTGGCCGCGAGCGCTATCGTAACCAGCATCAATATTATTTTTTTCATAACGCAAAAGGTTTTAGTATACGCATCGGCAAGGTAACCAATTATCAAACCACAGCCGGGCCGGATAGGCGGGGATTCAGCGAACGCCGCCTTTTCTTCAGTGAACCTCCACGATATATGGAAAAAAGAGCGTATTTTTGCGAAAATGAAAGTGAAATGCGTATTGTCCTGCCATTTCTAGTCCTTGTCCTGATCCATCATTTCCTCCTGGCACCCCTCATCAGGAAGAAGCTTCCGCTATACATCGGGCTCACGATGGCGCTTCTGGTGCTGTTCGGCATCTGGTGTTTCTCACCCATCAGCCGTCCCCAGGGAGCTCCGGCTTTCCCGGGGCAGAACGAAATGATGCCTCCGCCTCCTCCGGGCCCGGGTGGAAGAGGCCCGGAGCCGCAGGGGCGGAAAGGGCCGATCGGTCCGGAAACATCGAGACTGATCATGGGCATCCTTCTCGTCGGCGTGGACCTGGGGGCCTATTTCTACATGGAGTCCCGGCGCAAGGAGCGCAGGATGAAGGAACTGGAAGCCGAGAACACCAAACAAAGGTTGGAGTCGCTGCGGTACCAGATCAATCCGCATTTCCTGATGAATACGCTCAACAACATCCACGCGCTGGTGGACATCGATCCGGAGAAGGCCAAGGAGAGCATCGAGGAGTTCTCGAAGATGATGCGCATCCTGCTGTATGAAGGCGAAGCCCCCACCATTCCGCTGGAGCGGGAGCTGGACTTCATCGAACATTTCATCTCCCTGATGCGGCTCCGTTATCCCGAGGACGCCCTTCGGATCGAAACGGTCTTCCCGAAAGAACGGGGTGGTGCGGTCGTCCCTCCGCTGGTGATGGCTTCTTTCGTGGAAAATGCCTTCAAGCACGGGGTGAGTTACTCGGAAGAATCGTTCATCCGCGTGAAGGTCGAACTTCAGGAGGGCAAAGTGATTTTCCATTGTGTCAATTCCTCGCACCCGGCTGAGGCTGATGAGCGGCACGGGATCGGCCTGGAAAACATCAAGAAACGTCTCACGCTCCTGTACGGAAACGCCTACACCCTGTCCATCGATGAGGTGGGGGGGCGCTATGACGTCTTGCTGGCCGTCCCGGACCAAACCCTTCTGGCATCATGATACACGTCATAGCCATAGACGATGAGCCGCTGGCCCTGCGCCAGTTGGAAATGTACATTGCCAAGGTCCCGTTCCTGGAGTTGATGGCCGCCTGCAGCAGCGCCGCGATGGCGGCGCCCTTTGTCGCGAAGGCCGATGCGCTCTTCCTGGACATCAATATGCCGGACCTCAGCGGCATGGATTTTATCAAGTCGCTGCCGCATCCGCCAGCGGTCGTTTTCACGACGGCCTATTCGGAGTATGCCGTGGATGGTTTCCGGGTCAATGCCGTGGACTACCTGCTGAAGCCATTCAGTTTCAAGGAATTTGAAGCATCCTGCGGGAAACTTCGGAGGCATCTGGAGATGCAGGCGGCGCTTGAAGCCCGGGAGGCGGACCCGATCCTTCACTTCAAGGCGGACTACCGGACCATCAGCATCGATGTCCGCAAGATCCTCTATGTGGAGAGCATGAGCGAATATGTCAAGGTATACCTGGTTGATTCAGAGGCGCCGGTCGTCATCCTCTACAGTCTGAAAAACCTCATCGAACAGTTGCCGGCAAACCGCTTCATGCGCATCCATCGCTCCTATATCATCGCCCTGGGGCATATCGCGGATGCCTCCCGCACTTCCGTTCGGTTGGACAATGGCAAGGCCCTACCCGTCGGAGAGCTTTACCGGCCCGCTTTCAGCGCGTATCTGGCTTCCTGTTGAGTTGTTGAACACAAAATGAGTTTTCGATAAATCGAGATTGAACTATGCCAAACAAATTCTTTGACAGGAACTGGTGGAAGGATTTTGTGGTCGCGATCCTTGCCACGACCGTTTCGATTGTTCTGACTTTCGGCACGAGCAAACTGGTTGAACGGAACAATCAGAAAAAAGAGCGCAAGCTCACTGCCCTGATGGTCATGAGCAGCATCGAGTCGTTTGCCCGGACCTTGGATGAATCGGCGACAAACTGGGACCGTATGGACAGTATCGCCGTCTGGCTGCTCCGGCTACCGATAGACGAAGTCGCAAGACTTGGCGATGACCCCTTTGGAGCAGCTGTACAGGAGGTTTTCCAAGCACCGATCATCCGCCATGACAATACGGCCGAAACCATCTTCAGCAGTAACATCGACACGTGGAAGAATCTGGGGAATTTTCGGTTCGTAGACAACGTTGGTGCCTGTTTTTCCTATATGAACTGGATCGAAGAGGAAATCAACAAGGAGGCCCTCGAATATGCCGGACATCAGGAGCGGATTTTCAATCATTATTCGGATTATCCCGGCTCATGCTTTACGGAGAAGTTGCTCAGGGATGAGCAGGTACGGCGACAACTGCAAATGCCTAACTCGAATAAGGCATGGCTCGCTTACTGTTCGGACAATCTGCGGCGTATGAACCGCAAGAACATGAAACTGATCGGCATCTCCGAGAAAGAAGTGCTTGCGTTCACAGATGCCCGTGCAGATGTCGACATCGAGGAAGATCCCGAGCCGGATTATTCCGTATTCGTGCGGCCTCACCCGGACAAGGAATCCATCGATGCCAAACTGGACTATGCCCGGAAACTGGATAGCCTGCTGAATCATCGTTGACCCGTTCAAAGCAATCCCTCTGCAAAGTAAAGATCTGCATTTTTCAGTGACGGCAATTACAAAGTCGGATTTATCTGGCAGTGGCAGGCGTGCGCTTTTCTGGCGGGATTAGCAATCCAGCCCGTCCTGAAATAGGTGTCCCGAGGTTGGGAACCGCTTTGTTTGTATTTGGTTGATTATCATCCACTTGCAAAACAGATGATTCCCAACCTCCATCAAAAAGAGCAGGTTGGGAACCGAGCGATTTATAACTATTTGAATAGCAGCATATTGCGAAAGAGCGGGTTCCAAACCCTTGTTGCCACCGCCAAAACAACAGAAAAAGCCAGGCAATAAAGCCTGGCTTTCTTTGTGCCCCGGGCGGATATAGTTGGACTGGTGGCTATCGTGTATTCTTGATGACTATCGAAAGTTCTGGTTCTCAACAGGTTGATAGAAGACCTCGGTGTATTCAAATAATGAGCGGAAAACGCGACCAAATGCGACCATAATAAAAGAAACGCGACCAAATGCGACCGAAAGAATCTATCAAGTTCTGCTGTGTCCAGAGAATAATGATTATCTTTGAGAGTTAGATAAATCGTAATTTGAAATAAAGAATTACGTCATTGAATCCCTTGTATCCGGGGTACTTTATTGTATTGGCATCCTCGTTATAGATGCCATTCCCGGACAGTTCAAATCCTTTGGATTCTACCTGTTATCCTCCATCATCTTTGGGCTGTTATACCCCTTGGTGATGGGCCTGTTCCATAAGATAACCAACAAGAAGAAAGACAAGTAAATTCAGATTCATCGCCTCTTCAACCACCGACAAAAGAACGCCGCTTATTTCGCCAGGAATTCCGAAGGGGTGAGGCCTGTGACTTTCTTGAAGATCCGGTTGAAGTGATGCACGTATTCGAATCCCAGCAAATGGGCCGTTTCGCTGACATTGTGCCCATGCATCAGGAGGCTTTTCCCCCTTTCAACCACGAAAAAATGGATGTAGCCGATGGCTGTACCACCTGTTGCCTTGTGGATCATGTCGCCCAGATAGCGGGGAGAATACGCCAGTTCTGACGCGCAATATTGGACGGAGGGGACCCCCAGGCTCAACTGCTTGTTCTCCGCATAATAGTCGAGGAGCAGCTGGTGGAAGCGCTTGAGCATGTCGGACGAATCCTTGTCCCCGAAAGCCGCTTGCCTCAGATAGATGCGGTTGCAATACTCGAGGATTACATGGAGATAACCTTGGAGCACTCCCCGTAGGGCAGGGCTGTCTTCATGGTCCTGGACTTCTTTACGCATCTGGCCGATGAGCAGGGAAATCCGGTCCCATTCCGTTGGCGTCATCTCCAGCGAGTTGCTGGAATAGTAGGAGAAGAAACCGTATCCCTCCATCTTTTTCTCCCAGGCGGTCCCTTGAGTCAATTCCGGAGACCAAAGGAGAACCCATCCCTTTCGGGTTATCAGTTCCCCGTTGTCTTCCACGCCTCCGATCTGCCCCGGCGCCACCGCAATGATGGAAGGACCGTGGGTTTCGTAGGTTTTCATTCCATAGGAAATACCCTTGACAAACTCGTCCTGGATGAACAGTCCATACACGCTGTACAGGTTCAGGCTTCGGCGGAAGAGCCCCAGTTCTTCATAACGGAGGATGCATACAAGCGGATGAAGCGGGGGAGCGTTGACATAAGCCGCATAGACGTTCGGATTGGTTATGCGTAAAACCTTTTTCATGCGTGTGAGTCTCTGGAGGTTTGACAAATATAATGATTATCTGCGAAATTGGTTAATAATGGGCAAAAATGTGTTATGCCGTTTCAGATGAAACACGCTACTTTTGTAAAAATCAAACCAGTATGGAAATCAATCGCCCCATCAATCGGAGAAAGGCCCTCAAGGTGCTGGGCCTCGGCATGCTTGCGACCTGCATGCCTACCCTTCCCGCCTGCGGAAACACCAAGAATGAAAAGAAGATCAAACGGCTGATCTTCTACTTCTCCGCCACCGGCAACAGCCTTTATGTTTCCCGTCAGATCGCAGGAGAAGAGGGCACCCTGCTGAGCATCTCGCAGGAAATCCACAATGAGAATCCTGTTTATGAGGCGGAAGAAATCGGCTTCGTCTGCCCGGTCTACTGCTTCATCCCGCCGGCCATCGTGCAGGACTTCATCGCCCGTTCCACGTTCAAGGCCGATTATTTCTTCACAATCGGTACCTATGGCGCCCATAGCACGATCTTCCCGGAGTTCGTGGACAATCTGGCCAAGGAGAACGGTTTCCAGATGAATTACATCAATACGATCCAGATGGTCGATACCTACCTGCCGTATTTTGATGCAGATCGGGAGAAGGCGGACCCGAAGAACCAGCTAATTCCCGAGAAGATCGCCGCCGTACTCGCAGCCATCGACAAGCGCGAAAATTATATCCTGCCGGTCACCGAGATGGACAGGATGATTTGCGAAGGATACTATCGTTCCTCCGGGCGTGACCGCCGGCGTCCCGCCGCCACCCGTTCTGAAAGGATTGTCTTCGCCACGGACGCCTGCATCGGATGCGGTGTTTGCACGTCGGTCTGCCCGCACGGCTCCTGGAAGGTGGTCGACGGCCATTCCGTCGCCGAAGGGGAGTGCGAAAACTGCCTGGCCTGCGTCCACAACTGCCCGCAGAAGGCCATCTCCATCATCC
>JAEEGH010016019.1_pt1 | contig 16179 bp, 14 predicted proteins | sample 9134181 | NCBI WGS metagenome assembly JAEEGH01 (sample SAMN16246544, study PRJNA631951) | gut metagenome | biome: gut microbiome; feature: rumen; material: DP-attached | host: Bos | place: Iran: Karaj | collected 2018-10
TGAATAAGCATGAAAGAAAACAAGGCGCATTATTTTATATTTACTGTGTCTTTGCGAATACTCCGAGATCTATCCGAAGTTATGGGCACTTCTGGATTTTATGCCACTCGCAAGAAAGTATATTTTTGCGTGATCTGTATTGGTTATTTTTTAAGGTATGCAGCGTAGTATACTGCGCCAACGCAGAGACCGCCACCGATGATGTTTCCGATAGTTACAGGAATGAGGTTTGTTATAAAGAAACCTGCAAGTGAAAGACCATCGCCTGGGATACCATAGAAGGCTGATGTGAGAAGGCCCGCGGGAATGAAGTACATGTTGGCTACGCAGTGCTCGAATCCGCAGATGATAAAGAGCATTACAGGAAGCCAAAGAGCAAATACTTTTCCTGCTAGCTCGTCTGCTGCAAAAGAGCACCATACGGCCATACATACAAGAACATTACAGAGTATTCCTCGGAGAAGACCATCTGTGAAGCTGATGTTTGATTTAGTAATGGCGGTATTTACGACTGACAAAGCAAGTGCGTTATCGCCAAATGAGTAGATGTGGCTGAAAGTAGCAAGAGCTGCTATGATGAAGCCTCCTATCATGTTACCGAAGTAAACAATTACCCAGTTTTTTAACATGCCTGAAAGCTTGGCTTTACCTGAAAGAACAGGAATTGTAATAAGGCAGTTACCTGTAAAAAGTTCAGCTCCGCCGATTAGTACCATGAAAAGTCCTATTGGGAATACCACTGAGCTGATCATTCTTGCTGATGATGGATCAGAAGCAAAGCAAGAAGCTATCTGGCTTCCAAGGCCTCCAAGTGCTATAAATGCTCCTGCCATTATTCCAAGTAAAAGAGTTTTGCCAAAGGGTGCAGATGCTTTAGCTGAACCTGCAGCCTCGTATCTTGTAGCAATTTCTGCCGGTGATTTCATATCTTTTTCCTCCCAAATTAACATGAAACTATATTATAATCTTAAAGGGTTATTTTTGAAAAGGAAATATTTTTTGGGGAATTAATCATGTATATTTTTGAAACACATTTACACACTATCGAAGGAAGTGCCTGTTCATCTACGCCGGGAGTGAATTATATTGACTACATGAAAAAGCTTGGCTACAGCGGCATCATTGTTACAGATCACTTTTTTAATGGAAACAGCGCTGTACCCAAAGATCTTCCATGGGAGAAAAGAGTTGAATTGTACTGCAAGGGGTATGAGCATGCAAGGGCAGCTGCTGACAGAGACTTTGTTGTCCTTTTTGGAATAGAGTATAACTTTGAAGGGGATGAATACCTGCTTTACGGAGTAGATAAAAACTGGCTTTTGGCAAACCCTGACATAATGGAAAAAGACAGATACGAAGTCTATAAGACAGTGCATGAAGCAGGGGCAATAATGATCCATGCACATCCCTATAGAGAAAGAGATTATCTGAAAGCGATACACCTTACAAAAAATGTCTGCGACGGTGCTGAGGTTTACAACGCATCAAACCCGGACTACCAGAATGCTCTTGGATATCAGTATGCAGTGGAGAACAATATGAGAATGGCTGCGGGCTCTGATATTCACAATTTTGGATTAAAGAACATGGGTGGAATGGGATTTGACCATCCCATAAGGACTATTGAAGAGTATGTAGAGGCATTTATGGCTGGAGAAGGGGTACCTCTTTATAAGAGTGATGCTTTGGATCCGTCAGCGGAATTTAAGCCGGTTAGCGGCAATACTGCGCTGACGAACCCTGTAAAAGAGCCTTCTCTTGAAGTTATCTACCATTGAGATATTTAAAATCTGAAAATGAAGCACTTCCACCAAAGGATTTGGTGCTGTATATGAACAGGCCAAATCTTGTACCGGTAAAATGGTCAAGCTTGAACTGTAATTTATGAGTGATACCGAGCTTTTTAGGTGAGGTATCACTTATTTTTTCGCAGTAGCTAAATTCTGCGGTGTCATCTCTAAATTCAACATGCGATTGCAATCTGACTACAGAATCTTCAATTCTGATGCATTCCATTTCATCAAAAGGCTCGTCATCGTGGCGCTCGCCAAAAAAACCACCTGTGGTGATATCTCTTTTGCCCATGACAAGATAGTATGAATCATGGCGCTTTGTTATTGCTATGAAACCATAACAGCTTTCCAAAACGCAAAGACCGGCGTAGTCACCATCTTTCAGATTTGAACCATTGACGATGACCGTGCTGCTACAGCCCGGGAAAAGAGTCCTCTGAGTCAGTGTATTTTTAGCCTGCATTAGGTTGGATGATAGCTTATCAGTTGTTATAGTAACTGTTCCATCTGTAAAATTTCTTTTTATGAGTGATAAGTCAGGTTCATGGTTAAATTGCCAGCATGGCTTAAAACCAAATGAAGAATTTCCCTGAAGAGAATACTCAGTCTTAAAGTCATCGCTTGAAACAAGCGGGTTATAGCAGTGGCCCGGTTTCAAATCTTCAATGTCAAAAGACTCAGGGATGTGGCCGTTATCTCCAAAGATCGGATAATTTCCATCCCAGGTCACAGGCATAAGTATAGGAATTCTGCCTACAGCACCGCTGTCCTGAAAGAGCATTCCGTACCATTTACCACCGGGAGTCTTAATTATTCCGCCCTGGGCTACGCCTGAGGAGCGGTAGTTTCTGTCGTCATCACAGACATCTTTTCCGGTGTAGGGACCAAAAGGCGAATCTGAAATAAAGCAGCTTTCAGTGCGCTTTCCGGTCGATTTTGGAATGTGGATCAGGAAAACATAGTATTTTCCATTTATCTTGTAAAAATGAGAACCCTCATAGCCAAGATATGCGTCATCGGCATCTGATATTATCAGCTTTTCAGTATCGTGCGTATCAGAATCTGAAAGCTTTTCTCCTGAAATTGCGAGCTCCTTTATGAAGATATTCTTATTGCCATACACGATATAAACCCTGCCATCATCGTCGAAAAGAATGGAATTATCGTGATAGAAACCTTCGAGAGTATACTTCTCCCAAGGACCTTCAATTGAAGCAGAAGTGAAAATATAGGTTTTATGGGTGTCGTTGGCAACAAAGCAAATGTAGAATAAGCCTTTATTGTAGCGAAGGCTTGCAGCCCACATTCCCTGGCCGTAGATATTTTCTTTTCCCTGAAGTTTCTGTGAAGGAGTGCCATCTAGTCTGTCATAGACAAAAGAAGCGTGCTCCCAGTTTACAAGGTCGTAGGACCTTAAGATTTCACAGCCGGGCATGAAGTACATGGTGGTGCTGACCATATAGTAGGCACCATCAAAGTAAATAACGTCCGGGTCAGGATAATCAAGTTTAGTTATTGGGTTTATATTTTGCGTATTCATAAGTCTTATTGTAGCATGATATTATAACTATAGAGTGAATTTTGCTGTTAAGAATGCCAGCTGCCCTATGGGCAGTTGTGAAAAAGAGGTACAACATATGATCACATTATTTCATGCAAGTTACAGTGTCATAGAAAGTCCTGATATCCATTATGGCAGAAAAAATGCTGATTTTGGGCAGGGGTTCTATACGTCTGATAAATACGAGTTTGCAGGGCGTTGGGTCACGCCAAGGCCGGACGCTGACATTATAATAAATAAATATGAGCTTGATGAAAAAAATCTGAAGATCAAGCGCTTTGACCGGGATAAAGAATGGTTTGAATATATTTTCAACAATAGACGGAGCATGCCTGATTACTTAAATGAGTATGATTTGATCATCGGACCTATTGCTAATGATACGATACACGATACACTCGGGGTTATTACCAGCGGCTTTTTGTCTGATGAGGAGGCTATGAAGCTGCTCATGGTAGGAAACTGCTATGAGCAGATAGTATTAAAGAGTGAAAATGCGGCAAAGGCGCTTAAATTCATATCCTACGAGATACTAACGGATGAAAAGATAGCCGGGTTCAGGAAAATGGCAGATGATGATAATGAAAAGTACATGTCTGAATTTGCTAAAACCATGGAGAGTTTTGAATAATAAGAGAGGACACTAGTTCACTTATGCTTAGGTGGAATAGATGTCCTCTTTTTAAATTTCTACCAAAAACAGAACCTGATAATTGTAGACTTCTCTGAAAATAAGCGTATTTTCAGCAAAATATTGATTTTTAAATCAAAGATTGTTACCATTTAAACGAACACGTTCATAAAAAATAATAAACAACGAGAACATAGAATACATCTATGTTTTTGACTACAGGGGAAATAACATGCCCAAAATTATTGAAAATGTCAAGGAACAGATAATAGAAGAAGCCAAAAAGCAGCTTTTTGAAAACGGTTATTCAAAGACAACCATTCGCTCTGTGGCTACAGCCTGCGGTATTGGGGTAGGAACCATGTACAATTATTTTCAGTCAAAAGACATGTTGATATCTTCATTCATGCTGGAAGACTGGAGAAAATGCATTTCACAGATGAAAAAGCTGGATGCTTCTGATGAGCTTTCTTTTCTTAAGGGAGTCCATGATCAGCTAAAGATCTTTATTGAAAAGTACAATTTTCTTTTTAAAGATAAGGACGCAGCATCTGTTTATTCCGCAGTCTTTACAGAAAGACACGCACAGCTACGAGGAGTTCTTGCGAATATAATACTGCCGGTGTGTATTGATAAAAGCTATGATGAACCTGATTTTATGGCCAGTCACATTGCGGAGTCTATACTTTTTTGGACACTTGAGGATGTTCCATTTGAGAAACAGGCGGGAATCTTTAAAATTCTTTTAAAGATGTGAAATATTTAAAAAGCGGAGGGTATGAAATGAGTAGCTTTGAAAACTTGCGAATCGTAGACAATTTTTATCAGACATCACTGTTTTTTCCGATGCCTACCGTTCTTATCAGCACTTTGTGCGAAGACGGTTCAACTAATCTGGGACCCTATTCCCTGATCCAGCCATATTATGTCGCTGGTAAGGATTATTACGCAATGCTTCTTAATTGTCGTAATTCATCTAACACAGCGCAGAATATCCTGCGCACAGGAAAATGTGCGATCAACTTTATCGATGACAATCCCAAAAACTTTCATGAGGCAGTGAAGCTTTCATGGCCTGGCGATAAGCCATCCGAAAAGATGCCAAAATGTAATTTCAAATTGGAAAAGAGCCTTATTCAGGAGGAAAATCCAGAGGATCTGCGCCCAATGGTCATGACAGACGCAATAGAAGTGATCGAGTGCACATGGATGAGAGAGCTTGATGGAGCTTCGAACGATGCTCCGGGACAGCTTGAAGGTTATGAAGGTCCATATCACGATTTCAACGGAATAACCAGTAAGTTTGGTGCGCACTTTATCTTAAGAATCGACAAGATCCTTATGAAAAAGAAATATCGCGATGCCATAATAAACGGCGTGACAGCAAGAGATTTCCCACCACTTCCTGTAGATTACGGTTACAGGGATTCAAAGAACTTCTGGTTCCACAGAAAGAGAAGAATGAGAGCAGAGCTTTTGCAGGTTCGCGAAGCGTCACTTGCTTCTGTTCGTTATGCTGCAGAAAGAGCTGATGACAAGATAAAGTTTACTGATGATGCGCTTAAGTGCCTATTGGGTGTTCCAAGAGTCTTTTTACCTGCTGCTCTTAAGGGCTGTGTTGAGTGGGCAAGAGAGAATAACGTTGAACTTGTAACTGAGGAGCACATGAAGATAATCAACGACAAGCGTGCCCAGGAAAAGAAGAAAAAATAATTCATGACATGGAGGAGATAAAAAATGAAGGTTGTACTTGCAGGCGCTTATGGAAATTTGGGCGCAGATATATTTAAAGCTCTGTTAAAGGAAGGACATGAAGTTGTTGCTCTTGACATGATGCAGAGAGATATTGAGCTTAATGGCAAATATTCTTTTACCAAGGTAGATGTGACAAAACCTGAGACACTTGTGGGAACATGCGATGGCGCAGACGCAGTCATTACAACAGTAGGGCTTACAAAGGGATCTGCCACAATTTCCAACTATGATATCGACTATCAGGGGAATCTCAACATATTAAATGAAGCCAAAAAAGCGGGAGTTAAGCATTTTACCTATATTTCAGTAATAAGAGCAGATCAGGCTCCTGAAAAAGTACCTATGGTACATGCAAAATATCTTTTCGAGCAGAAGCTGAAGGAAAGCGGCCTTTCATATGTTATTCACAGGCCAACAGGCTATTTTTACGACATTGTCAAAGTATTCAGACCAATGGTCGAGAAGGGCGCCGTTACCCTTCTTGGAAATACACCTGTCAGCTGCAACGTTATTTCAACTGAAGATTTTGCTGATTTCATCGTAAAGCACATGCTTGATGACAACAAGATTTATGATGTGGGCGGAAAAGAGACTTACACATATGAAGAAATCGCAACAATGTGCTTTAAGGCAGCAGGAAAAGAACCGGTAATAAAGAAGGCTCCGACTTGGCTCTTTGATGTACTTGCATTTGTGAATAAGCTCAAAAAGAATGGAAAAGAAGCAATCATCCGCTTCTCAAAGTTTACTTTATCTCAGGATATGGTAGGTTCAACCAAATATGGAGATATGAGCTTTGCTGAATATATAAAAGACAACTTTGCCGTCTGATAAAAGTGGCAGGTATTTTCACTTGGAGGAATAATTTATGTATTGGAATTCATTACTTATAATCTGCCTTGTCTGCGCTGTACTAAGTGCAGTGGGCTTCTATAAATATGTGTACTTTCTGTCTATTGGATATGGATTTGCAATTGCCGGTGGCGGCATAACTATTTTAATTATGTCTTTGAAGTATGGCTGGTCAGAAGGAGTTGTTGTTCTTGCTATTTTACAGGCTGCTTTGTTTCTTGCCTATGGCGTGCGCCTGTCTGGTTTTCTTTTGATAAGGGAGATAAAAAATGCGGCATATCGTAAGACATTAAAGGAAGCAACAGGAAATGACAAGAAAATACCTGTGTTTGTAAGCGTTTCAATCTGGGTATTTGTCGCTATCCTTTATACAGCGCAGGTGAGCCCAATGCTCTTTAGATATGCAAACGGATCAAAGGATGTTTTGGTTCCTGTAATTGGCATGCTGATATCTGTCTTTGGTCTTGGACTAGAGTCACTTGCAGATAAACAGAAATCAGAGCAGAAAAAGGAAAGGCCTGATATGGTCGCAACCAAAGGGCTTTACAAAATTGTCAGATGTCCGAATTATCTTGGGGAGATTATTTTCTGGACAGGGGTATTTGTTGCAGGAATCACAACTTATCAGGGCCTTGGACAGTGGCTTATGGCCATAATAGCATATGTCTGCATCGTTTATATCATGTTCAACGGGGCTCAGCGCCTTGAAAAGCGCCAGATGTCACGCTATGGCAATGATGCCGCGTATAATCACTATGCAAATAAGACACCAATCATACTTCCTTTTATTCCTATTTATCATCTGAATAAAAAAACGAGTTGATAAGTGACATCTTGGGGGTTACATATGAAAAATTATTCGATAACAATGGGGATCATAGATTTTATACCGGTTATATTTTTTGCCGTTGCAGCAATAATGTTACAAAGGAATCTGTATAACAAAATGAGCAAAGGCGCCTTCGCACTTTTTGCTGTGGGCACAATTGATATAATCTGTGCAGGAGTTGCCAAAGCACTCTATAAGCTTCTTTATGCCGCAGGAATCTGTGATTTCAAGCCTTTGAATGATATATTCTTTCCGGTTCAGTCCATTGGATTTCTTTTGGCAGGAATAGGCATACTTGCAATGCTTTTCCACAAACAGGGCAAAAACGCTGCGCTATCCGTTGCACCACCTGTGTTTACAGGCACAGCAATATTTGTAAGCTGCATGTGCATTGGACTTGCTATGATATATATTGCTTTGTGCATAATTGCAGTAAAGCTTAAAAAGCCATTTCTCATAGCGGTTTTTGTTATATCTTTTCTATGTTCACTTGCAATGGGATATCTTTCATCCAAAGATTTTACTCAGAGCTACATGAATTGGATTGCCCAGATAATAAACATTGTTGGACAGGGACTTCTATTCTATGGCGTGATAGTCATGAATAAGGCCGGAATCGCTGACCTTGTACTTGGAAAGTGAGTCTGGCTATGACTTGTCTGGATGAACTGATTAAGATTATAAAAACTCATTATGAGTTGGAACCTGTAAATACTTCAGAGTATGATGGATTAAAGATCAATGGCATGCGCTTTGATATAAAAGCCTATAAAGCTGAAAATTTTGGCCATATATCTATAATGACGGCTAAAGGCTTATTTGGCCTAATGAAGATGGATACCATAATATTTACGCCATCTGAGGCTGATCTGCCTCTTTTATCCTATGACAGGATAAAGGTCATGGGGAATGATATTTTGATTGCAGAGCTTTTTGATACTGTGGCTGACACTGATACATTAGACAATCTGGACAGACTTGAAGCATTAGTATCAAAGTATGACTATCTTCCTTACAGGGATCCGGGAAAGCATTGGTATGATGACATCAAGCTTTCAGGTTGTATGTCCTTTAAGGGAAAAAAGAATCTGTCTTCAACATTTAATGCACTTGCAAAAGAGTATCTGGAGACATATTTGAGTTTGCCTCATGTTGAGGTCAGTGATGTTGCACTAAAAAAGCAAAAGACTCTGAACTACGTAAATGACCTTATTGAAAACGGTGGTCCTTCAACCAACGTATTTATCAAGGCCATAGGAAAAGAGAAGACGAAAAAGCTCTTTTACCAGGTTCTGTTTGGAGTGTAACTAAAAAATGCTTACGCCGATGGCGTAAGCATTTTTAATAAAGTTCAATTTAGGATCACTGAGCCTTTTCTAAAATGGGCTCTTCCTCAACGTCTTTTTTTTCTGCATCATCTACAAGCTTCTGATAGATATTTGCAAGGATTGCACCTGAAATATTGTGCCATACTGAGAAAATTGCGCCTGGGACTGTTGCCATTGCAAGATCCGGGAAAGCTGTTCCTGCAAGAGATGTTGCAAGTCCTGAATTCTGCATTCCAATTTCGATAGAAAGAGCTTTTTTCTTGGATACAGGAAGCTTTAAAAGCTTTCCGAGAAGGTATCCGCATGCATATCCTAAAAGGTTGTGAAGGATAACTACTACGAATACAACAGCACCGGTCTCAAGGATTCTGGCTGCGTTGTGTGATACAACTGCTGCTACGATAAGTGTGATAGCTGTAACAGAGACAAGTGGAAGAATGTCAGCTGCCTTGGCCGTGAACTTTCCAAAGAATCTGTTGATAACAAATCCAAGACCAATAGGTACGATAACTACTTTGATGATAGAAACGAACATTCCCAAAACATCTACAGTTACAGAAGTTCTAAGAAGAAGGTATGTGATTGCAGGTGTTAAGAATGGAGCAAGGAGTGTGTTAACGCTTGTCATCCCCACTGACAAAGCAACATCGCCCTTACTAAGATATGTGATAACGTTACTGGATGTGCCTCCGGGACATGTTCCAACAAGGATAACACCAGCCAAAAGACCTGCTTCAAGGCCAAATACTTTACCAAGAGCAAAAGCTAAAAGTGGCATAATGGTGAACTGAGCCACACATCCAAGAAGGATATCTTTAGGCTTTTTGAAAACAAGAATAAAATCTTCAGGCTTAAGAGTAAGACCCATTCCGAACATTACTACCATAAGAAGGTAGTTTACCCATGATGTCTGGATCCACAGACATGTTCCAGGTACAAAAAGAGCCAGCGCAGCTACTACCAGTACAATGATTGCCATGTACTTCCCAACAAAACTACTTACTTTTTTCATTGTTCTTCTCCTTAATATGCAATTTTATACATGATTATACAACTGCAAACGAAATTGTCTACCAATGGTGCATAAAAATACAAGAATGATTATTTTTAATCAATAAAAATGCACAAGAAAGCATGTTTTTTGCCAGATGCTTTCTTGTGCAATAATTTCTAATCGTAGCATGATCAGCCATCTAATCCATACATGGATCTTTCTGCTTCAGACATCTCTGTTCCCTGAAGGTAGTCTTTTGTTTTGGCAATCAGATCCTGAGTAGTGTAGTGCTTGAAATAGCCAACCTCTAATTCACTTGAGCTTGAACTGTAAGCCCAGGTCAGAAAGGTATCTGTACCCTTGTGATGACCATAGCAGTGCTCTATGTAAGCAACTTCAACCCAGTTTTCAAGTTCAAAGATGTTGAGGATATTGCTTTCGAGTACATAAAGAAGATTATTCTCTTTGTCAATTTCGAAAGTTGCTATCTCACCGTAGTTGTTGTAATAGGTCGAGAGGTCACTTTTACCGATAAATGAGCCATCATCTCCGCTATATCTGAACATGGACCCGTTTGAGTAGGGAACTACCAGAAGATTTCCTAAATTCTCAAAATCAAGGAATGCCATCCCCATCGGAGAAGCGTTGTTGCAGGAAATTTCCTGAATGAGTTCACCATCGATATCCTTAAGCAAGATAACTTCACCATTTGTTATGGCAACTCTTTTTCCTGTGTCATCAACTGCTATATCTGTTGGTGCTTCCCAACCTGAAGGGACAGTTATGTCAAAAGAGGTATTGTTGTTAAAATCTATTATCTTATAGCTTGGCATATCGGAGGAACCACAGCTGATATATGCCAGATTTGCCTTGGAAAAATACTTAATTGCTTTACAATATTGAACCTCAAGGTCATCAAGGTTTACTTCTGTCTTTTCGCCGGATTTCAGATCGTTTAATACAACTACCGAATTATAGTAATCGATGTTATTGTAATAAACCAGGTTGTTATCACTTAAAACCATTTGTGCATTGGAAGGCCCGTAGCTATCGTTTAGTTTTTCTTTTGTCTGCTCTTTGGTCACAAGGTCATAAGATGCAAGGTATAGTATGGAATTATATTTATCATCATATTCGGTGAAGGCATAGTAAAATTTTCCTTCGCAAGTTCCAAGCAGTTTTACTTTTGAGTATCTGCAGCTGTCACTTACATGAATAGAGGTCTTGTAGGTCTTTTGGTCTGAATCAAAAAGTAAGATATCTGAGCCATCGGCACCGTCGGATACAGCAATTGAAAGGACTTTTTCATCCAGGTTGTAGCAGCTGAATGTGTTTTCATATACAGGGCAGTTGTCAAATTTGGTCCAGTCTTCATCTGAAATTCCAACGCCATAGAAGACTATTGTATGTGAGTAGGCCTGATGGGTATAGATACCTTTTTTTATAATAGCGTCGGTGAGATCATCAGTAAAACGTGATGTCAGCGTAAGACCTGACGAAGTTTCGCTCATGGTGGTATGTGTTGCCATGGAACCGCTTTTGGTTATGTACATAGGAGAGAGTTCTTTTCCTGTTTCATTTACAGATATGATAGGCTCGTTTACATTATCTTCAAGCTGAAGTTCACCGGTTTCATTATCCCAGGCACGGACCATGTTTCCTGCATAGAAGGCCATTTTGGTGTCATTTAAGACCTTGAAACCGCAGTTTATCGCGTAGTTTGTAGAAACAAAATCATATTGCCAGTTAAGAGTAAGTTCTCCTGAATTAAAGCAGTAAATACCTGTATGGTCATCAGTTATGTATATGTTATCATACATTTTTCCACTGCCATCCAGAGTGCCATTAGTACATGCGGTGTACAATTTGTCGTTTAAATAGGCAATATAGTGAATTTTTTGGTCTTCCAAAGGGTAAGATAGAAGTTCACCTGTGGGAATATCATATTCCATAAGGGAGTAACTCTTATGGAGGTATGTATGCTCTTCACTTGTTCCCTGACCAAGGCAAAAAGCAATTCTCTTTTTATCAGGTGATAACACAAATTCGTCACAGGAATCCATGCTGTATTTCTCTTCGATAACATTGAAATCAATGGTATTAACTACTGAGCCGTCTTTTACAGATACTTCTGATATTCTGCCATGGGAATCCGGAACAAGGAAAGTTGTGTCAGTGTAGTTGAATATATCCTCGGTTACTGTGCTCAGGTCCTCATTTCGCCATTTCCTTTCGCCGGTCTTAAGATCATAGGCGTCGATGAAATCCCAGCTTGAGACGATCAAAGTGTTATCATCAAAAAAGAATAATCCATCGAATTGATTAACATTGCAGTTTAAAAGAACCTGATGAGTCGTAGTATCCCAAACAGTGACATTGTTGCCCTGATCCTCAGCTGCCAGTTTTGAGCCATCGGTTGAAACCTTATATTCCCTTACCTGGTTTGACATCTGGTAATTCCAGGCTGCGTCAATGTTTGATCCTGCAAGTGATACATAAGAAAGGGATGACTGAGTTATGGCTTTCAGTGCTTCAGGAGTTACAGGCATCTCGTCCTTTTCATCTTTTGGAAGAGCCTCAAGAGCAAGCTGCATTGCCTCGATACGGTTCTCGTTTTCAAGGAGCTTTAGCGATTCGTTCGCAAGATATTTTGACTTGTTGCGAAGGGACTCAATGTAGTTTTTGTGGATAAGTGAATTGCTGTAGAGCATATATCCTGTAAAACCGATCATGAGGGCCATAGCGCCTGCAAAGATGGCAGTGAGTTTTCGCATCTTGTACTGACGGTGTCTGTTCATAAGTTCGTCATAGGAGCAGCCAATGAGGGCAGCAGCCAAACGAGGAAGCTCTTCAGCTCTGGCTCTTTTTACAGGAAGTCTGAAGTCGCAGGAAAGCGGCTCAAGCGGAACTTCAATAGTGTGAGTTTCTCCGTTCTCATCCTGGATCTCTTTTTTAGAGGTCAAAAGAATTTTTGGTATTACGTCATAGGGCTCTCCATCAGCAAGAACAGTAAGAACCTGTCCCATGGTGTGATTTTGCAGGAAAGTCTCTATTTCTTTTTCAACCCAGGTGGATTTCTTGGTATTTGTGGAACAGATAACTATGAGATAATCGGCATTTTTTAAGGCCTCAGCAATAGTATCGTTTAGATCATTGGTGATAGGAAGCTCATCCTTGTCCCTGAAGATACGGTCAATCTTTTTTACCCCGGTCTGTTTCCTGATCTTGCCGGGAATGTGGTAATGTTCAAGTCCCTTAACAATCTCAGCAGCGACCTTATTGTCAAGATCTGCGTGCTTATAGGATATGAACGCGTTATAATAATTAATCATACTTTTCCTCCCCCGCTGGCACCTCATTAGAAAGCACCAACTGCACTAGGATACCACACGGGCGGGATATATTAAAGAATAGATAGCATTCAATCTTTATTTCATAAATAATTTTCGTCAGAATATGGCACAGGTAAAAAATATGACTAAGAAAAAACTTGCCCTAGAGGTAATTGAGAGATTAAAAAAAGAATATCCCGATGCGGTCTGTACCCTTGCTTATGACAAGGCGTGGCAGCTTCTTGTAAGCGTAAGACTGGCGGCTCAGTGCACAGATGCAAGAGTGGATATGATAACGCCAATATTATATGAAAAGTTTCCAACAGTGGAGGCTCTTGCAAAAGCTGAAGTTTCAGAGATTGAAGAAATCGTGCGCCCCTGTGGACTTGGCAATTCCAAGGCAAGGGATATATCAGCCTGCATGAAGGTGATATATGAGAAATATGGCGGAAATGTGCCTGACAATATGGAAGAGCTTTTGGCACTTCCGGGAGTTGGCAGGAAGAGCGCCAATCTTATAATGGGCGATGTCTTTGGGAAGCCTGCAATCGTGACAGATACCCATTGCATCAGACTCTGCAACCTTATTGGACTTGTGGATGATATCAAAGAGCCTGGCAAGGTGGAAAAAGAGCTCTGGAAGATCATTCCTCCTGAAGAAGGCAATTCACTTTGCCACAGATTTGTTACTCACGGAAGAGCAGTGTGCGTCGCAAGACGCCCTAAGTGCGCAGAGTGCTGCCTTAAGGACATTTGTAAAACGGGTAAGAAGGTATAATTTTTTATCAGTAGTTTAAGAGATGTTTATAAAAAGGTTATTTGACGAATATTTTTATACTATATACAATAACCTTAAGCATGGAAGTATGTGCTTTAGGCAAAGTAACTGTTGATTATAGACTGGCAGAGAAAAGGTAACCTGGAGAGATAATTTATGGATGCAAATGGACTTAGTGCTGAACAGCAGGAATTACTTGCGAGCATAATGGGTAAATCATCGCAGGCAGGTGGTGGAGGAGGCTTTTCTCCGGCAAGTGTACCGGCGGCGGATGCACCAGCTGCAGCTCCGGCTGCTGCGGATTCAGGAAAAATGCTTAGCCAGGCGGAAATAGATGCGCTTATTGCATCAATGGGAAAATGATATGTAGATAAAAAGAGGCGTTGAAAAATGAGTAATCAATTTTCAACGCCTCTTTTTTGGAGGGGATTAGGGTTTTAAGCTGTCTTATTATACTTCGGTAGCACCGAGAATTTCTGCAAGGCGAAGATATCCGCAGTATCCTTTTTCATCCAGGAGTTTAGTAATATCATAACCCGCTGGGATGACTACGCGAAGCTTCTTCCCGCCATAGGTGAAAAGAACTTCAATATCAATGTCACCCTTTTGGGCGAATGTTTCGAGCATTTTTTTGTCAAAACATGATGCTGCAGTTGTTTCGATTCTAAGAGTTCCGCCTGATGGTGTAGAAGAAATATTATCAACTACTGCAGTTTGAAGCTGTGCAGGCGTAAGCTCAGAAACGTTTAGTGACAATACCCTGGATGGAGCAGCGCCGCCTTCTAAAGCAGGGGCTGCATTTGAAAAATCTGCGCCGGATGAAACAGTAATTGCGCCTAAAGGTGCTCCGTAGAAACCGGTATTTTCTATAGAAGGAGCCTGATCTGCTGAAAGGCTTACAATATCCTGATCGTTATTTCTGTCATTGTTATCATCAGCATTTCCATCATGGCCGTTCTGGTCATTATTATTATCTGCATTACCATTTTGGCCATTGTGATTATCCGGATTTTCATTCTGATTCTGCTCGTTGTTACCTTCCTCATTTGCGCCACCATTAGGATTTATAGTGGTGAGGTTTATTCCTCCGTTTACGCTTGTAAGGGTAGCAGTCCACTTACCGGTTGTCTCATTATAAACAGTTGTAAATGTGTCAGAATGATTAGTGTTAAATTCATATCCATCAGCAACAGTAAATGTGAAGGCCTGATTTAGCTTTGCTGTGTAGAAATCCATGTAGCTTGTAGCTGAAGTTGGATCGATGGTGATAGCATCATCTGATTTAATGATATAGTTAATATTTTCAGCTACTGTCTGAGTAAGTGTAGCAAGGGCATCACTGTCCATACTTTCATTTCTTATAAGAATGGGATTATCGGAAGCAATTTGATAAATATACAGTGTAGGAAGAGCATTCATTACGTCGTCAGCAGTATTTGTGTCCCAAGCTGCAATGGCTATTCCATTTTCTGCAGTTATAGCTCCTTTTATGACAACATATGTTTCACTATCTGTATCATCATCATTTTCATCATCGTACTCGTCTTCTTCAGGATTGAGACCGATTTCTACTCCATTATATCCGGCAGTTACATTTCCGCCAACAAATACCCTGCTTGCCTGCGTTGCAATACCGGTTCCAAAGAAGTATAAATCACCGGATTCATAGGTTTCAGATCCATCAGAAGTTACGTCACCTTTTATAGTGACTGTAGAAGAAAGTGCACCTACAGCAATACCTGTTCCGGATACGTCTCTATCAATTGTGATATTGGATTTATCTTTGGCGTATACACCTGCTGTGCCACCATCTATGCTTCCTCCTACATGAATTTCTGATTCATCAGAAAAAATTCCTATCTCAGAGGCTGTTACATTTCCACCTATGTCTACAGTGCTGCCATATACATCAACGCCTGTAGATTCATTACCGGTTGCAGTTACATTACCGCCAACTGTTACTTTTGAATCCATTGCACTTATGCCTTCGAAAGATGCACTGACGCTTTTTGCTACTTTTATTTCAGAAAACCTTGACTCAATCGCTGTGCTATTATCTCCTTCAGCTGATACGTCACCGCCAACAGCTACTGTGGCGCCAGTAGCATCAATTGCAGTACTATAGTCGTTTGTTGTTGTTACGCTTCCGCCTACAGTTACGGCCGCGTCATCTGCATAGATTCCCAGTGAACCTGCGGTAACGTCGCTGCCAACACTTACAATTGCTTCAGCATCTGATATATTCTCAAGATTATCTTCATATTTTGCTTCAATACCGATGTTAGCAGCATTTACACTTCCCTTAACACTTATTTTGCTTCCATTA
>JAEEGH010016021.1_pt1 | contig 16178 bp, 16 predicted proteins | sample 9134181 | NCBI WGS metagenome assembly JAEEGH01 (sample SAMN16246544, study PRJNA631951) | gut metagenome | biome: gut microbiome; feature: rumen; material: DP-attached | host: Bos | place: Iran: Karaj | collected 2018-10
ACCATAAAATACGAAACGACAATGAGAACATATTTGCAACAATTCTTTCCATGTCTGGAAAACAGACATGTCTATCTCTATCGTATTGTCTATCCGATGATTGCCACCCATTCGCCCTTCCTGCTTGCCATACCCAGTGCAAGGATTTACGACCTCGATGCCCGCCCATCTACTGAGAGGGAATGGTACGAGTTGGATAACAAGAAGGCTTACTATCGGCTTTTTAAGCAATTTGAGGATCGTTTTTGAAATTATTGTCAACAATTTCTATCTTTGCAAGGCCAAAAGAATGAAGAAATAGGTTAAGTAAATAGTGTATATAGTTAATATTATCGTAGTATATGGAAATGGATAGCCAAAATGAACTAAAAGGGATTGATTACAACGGCGACAAGGAAGCTTTGTTGAAATTTATGCAAGACTCAGATTGTCTCAACGATCTATCAAAATGGACGAAAGAGTTTAATATTTTTGACGTGCTTAAGATTTCTCGGACAGAAATACGTCATAGTAATATACTTGGGTGGTTGCTTGATCCGAATGAAAATCACGGTCTGGGTGATTCTTTTCTTTACGGAATCGTTTCAAAACTGTCACATGACATGGACAACCATACTGCTCTTGAATATTTGAGTTCTGATTTATACTCATTTAATGTTTACCGAGAGTGGAACCATATAGATATTCTTCTCGTTTCTTATCAAGAGAAACTGGTTATAGCCATAGAGAACAAAGTCGGCTCTCATGAACACAATTCAAATGGAAACGATAAATCCCAATTAATTACCTACAAAGAGAAAATAGAATCAAAATTCAGCGATTACAATAAGATTTTTGTCTATTTGACACCAGAAGGAGAAATACCCAGCGATGATGAATGGATGGTTTTGGAGTATGCTGATGTGATAGCCATTTTGGAAAAGGTTTATAAACCAAAAGAAAGCTTATTGGGATTTGAAGTGTCATTGCTAATCAGAAATTATATCAATAATGTAAAAAAGAATGTCATCATGGATCAGGAATTAATCAACCTTTGTAATACAATCTACAACAAACATCGTAGAGCGTTAGACCTTATTTTTGAAAATCGAGATGATACGGTTTCTCAAACATCGAACAACTGTAGGAATGTTTTAGCATCAATACCTAAGATTAGTATTGACACATCATCAAAAAGTAAATCCTATCTAAAATTCAGGACGGAAGGATTGAAGCGCCATTTTGAGGGCATTGATCCTAATTATTATTACTACCAGTTTGAAATAAAGCAAGACCATATTTCCATTATGTTGGAATACCATAAGGAAAAGGAGGAGGAATTGAGTAATGAAGTCCATGACGCGATGATGAAAGTCAGAGGATTGTTTCCTAAACATAGGAACTTCCCTAAGGAAAACAATTGGGTTTGGCATAGAGTATGGACAGAGAAGACAGATGATTTGAATGACGAAAAATGGGTGAGAGAAAAGATTAAAAAACTAATGAATTTGGACGGGAGCGGTGAATGAAGCCGCTCCACTGTTTTTTCGTTTGTATTTTGAATTTTCGGCAAAAAGTTTCTAAATTAACTGGTAATCATTATTTTTGAATTATGGAAAACAACGACAACATCAAAAGATTCAAGTGGAGCAAAGTTTATTTGCTTCAGCAGAAAGGTACGAAGTTTTTTACCCTGTGAAAAGAACTGAAAAGAACATCACCTTCGAATATCGCCTTACTGACGGAGGAGAACTTCAAACATTGAACGCCTTCGTTTTCGTTCCAGAAGGATGTGACTATGAGGCGGCGGGACCTATCGAATGGAATGGAGGAGAAGTGTTTCTCGAAGCCAACCGCTGCATTGAAAGAGGCGGAAAGGGGCGAAGAAACGAAAACGGTGACCACGAGGTGCTGATAGGAAACAAATGGGTTAAAATCGAAGAGATGCAAGATGCTTTAAAGGCAATGGACGAGGAGTTTTTGAAGTGTCTTGAAAAATAAAGAAGGAGGAATCATGATTGGTATTTTGGACTTCAATACGCTGATTGTTTTGGTTTTAATCGTGTGTTTCATGATTTGTGGCGTGAAAGCTGCATCGTGGATGGACGATCATTTCTTTGATCCTGACAGGACTGGAACAACCGACCACTGGCGCGATTATTGGCGATGCGCATTATGGTTTGTTTATCTTCCCTTGGTTGTTATATCGGTAAAAAGAGGGGTGAAATATCATGTTCCCACCAAAAAGCGAAAGAATAAAAGTCGCTTTTGATTTTTGAGACAAAGTTTCTATATTTGTAGCGTTAAAAAACCAGCAAACCTATGCGTATCGACAAAGAAAACAACATCATCTATTTCGACAACGACGAGGAGTTTTACGACTTTTGCGTGGAGTCCTATTCTGTGAACAGGAGGGTTCGCGACCAGCGTGTCAGAAAAGCTGGTTGGGACTTCAGCGATTGGTACCAAAGTAATGTCAACGAAGACACCAAAATCGTCATCCTCGACAGCGATTCAACCATTTTGCGTCGTGGCGGCATGGTTACTGGCCGTGCTGGCATCACAAGAAAAATCAATGCTTACCGTGTCAATCCGGTGGAGCCGGATAATCCGGAGCTGCTGATGGAGGTGGGGGAAAGAGAATAATGGTTTTAATATGAGTAATAACCTACTATGACATAACAAACTTTATATATTATGAACGAAATTAAAATTGATAAATTTGATGAGTTTATTGCAACTTGTGTAATAGACAAAAAAGCTATATTAACAACACAACTCTCGAACAATAAGAATGAACTACTCTTTAGGAAAGAATACCTTAAAATGGTACAAGCTTTCTTAAAAGAGGTGAAAACATTGTTTGATACAAAGAACGCAGAGGCACATAAGAAAAATGAGGAGAACGGAAACATGAAAGAAAAGACATGGGGCATCGGTGATATCTTTTCTGGTTATGTGTTTCAAGTTTTAACGAAAAAATATAGCGAGAGCCAAGAAGTAATTATTAAGATTCTCCTACATTGCAACTGGCTGATGTATCTATGCAGTGAGAGGCAGCATAAGCAAGATACAGGAAATAATCAGTATTACAAAGATAATATAGAATCATACTACGAGACCGAAACATATTGGTCTATAGGTCAAGCATTCTCTGGAACATCGTTAGATGCGATGCTGTTCATTGTAGAATTATTTTTGAAATTAGATGAATTCAAGAAAGACAAAAAAGAAGAAATAAAGATAGAAATAATTAGGTTATGCAATGATTCCAATTGGAAAGATGGATTGAAATGGAATGAGAAGGATAACAAACCCATATCAAGCAATTCTATTTCAAATGTTCTTCTGTTTCTTTGTAAACCTGATTACTATCTGCCTATTCCTGCACAGAACAAAAAAGTACTTATCTCTAAAAATCTAAAAGCCCCACAAAACGAAGAGCAGACTGAAAAAAAAACTGCGCCAGAGATGGTGTCTGAAATAGACAGAAGTCTTTTTAAAATCAGGCAAGAGATAAGAGGTGTGTATCAAAAACTAGCTGAAGCTGCACAGACAAATAGTGAAGAGGAAAAAGCAAAGGAATTTCTAAAAATCGCTGACATGCCTAATCCCTTTTGGCAACCCACTATTCGTCCTTTCTGGGACAATTCGACTTCAGACTTAACAAGTAAAGATCTGTCTGACGAGGTTCTGCTTGAATATAAGAAAGCGATGGTTTTATACGGTCCTCCTGGAACCAGTAAATCTTATCAAGCTCGACGCATGGCAGAGAATATGATAGCCAAAGCATTAAAGAACACAAATACAACTATTAAAGAATGTTTGGAAGCTATTGATACTATATTCAAGCAACACATACATATTTTACAATTGCACCCCAACTACACTTATGAAGATTTCATCATAGGCAAAAGTATTACTGTTGATAAAATGGGTGGAACAAAGATATCTGTCAAACCAGGAAAATTGCTGAAGATTATCGCTGGGATAGAATCTAATGACGAACTTCCTCATATCGTTATTCTAGATGAAATCAATCGTGTTGATATCTCACGGGTGTTTGGAGAATTATTTACAGCTATGGAACCGTCCTATAGAGAAAAGGGCGTAGAACTTAGCGCAGATATATCACAAATAGAAAAAGAGGATAAGAAGAGTTTGAATATTGACGAAGAAACTAATAGAATCTATTTGAAAGTCCCTCAGAACATGTATTTCATCGGTACAATGAATATGATTGATTTCTCATTGGAACAGGTGGACTTTGCGTTAAGACGTCGTTTTTTATGGCGACTTAGCACCTATGATGAAAAACGCCTTGAGGATATTCTTAGTGAAAAGGTCGAAAAAAAGATAGATGGGATTAAAGACTCTAATACGAAAGAAAAGTACCGCAACCGTCCTGATAATTATGTCGATTGCTGTACCAAACTGAATAATAATATTGAGTGGGAAAGCAATCTTGGGAAGGATTATCTAATCGGTCATGCATTCTTTGCAGAAATCGTTGACATCTTTGAACAAGTAAATTATGATTGGGATGTGGCGAAGAAAATACTCTGGCATATAAGTATTCTCCCTACCATTGAAGCCTATTGTGGAACGATGGATGCTAATTCCAAAGAGAGTTTTATTGGAAAATGTAACGATGCTTTCTTTCCCAAACCTAAGCAGGATAAAAACACTAAGAAGGAACAGCCTGAGTCTACAGAGGAATGAGCCAATACGTTTTAGAAGCTAAAGATTGTTTGCCTTTTGAAGTAAAAGGTGGTAAGCCGATTCAATATACAATTGATATGGCTATGCGTCAGTTTTGTGACTATTGGCATCGAGCCGATGGTTATTCTGACGGTGATGACTATTTGGCTCGTATGCATACTGCTCTTGCATTTGATGATTCGGCGAATCCTACGACACAATGGTGGGCAGGGCGCTATATTGGCATGGCGCGATTGAGGGTTCATGTAAATGCCGCTATTCATCACGTTAATATCAATATTCGTCCACGATTCGGTGAAAATTTCTTATTAGTTATTCTCGAAGACCTCTATAATATCAAGGTTGGGGAACATGATGCAAAGGATACGCAATCATCTGAATGGTTCAGCAGTTTGCTATATTTGCTGCAAAAGCGAATATGGGTAGAAAAGTGTTCTAAGGCAAATCGGTATGGGTTGCCTCGAACTAATGTCAAATGTGAGCACCAAGGGGCTACATTGCGTGGGGCATTAGACGTTAATAGGACGATAATACCATGGTTAATTCATAAGGAAGTATGTTCCAATACGTATGAAAAGACTATAGATGAACACATTTGCAAGATTGTATATGAGGCTCATCGTATTCTTTCACGAAGTATTATCTCCCAAGAAAGCAAAAAGAAAAAGAGCACAAATACAAGCGTTGGTTTTGGATTCTCTATGCCGTCAACTGTACAAGATACCATTAATGCTTTAAATACCCAATTTAAAGGGACACGATTTGACCTAAACGAGAATGACTACCAGCGCATTCGCTACAAGAGTATATATCAGAGTTGGAAACCATTGGTCGATTTTTCATGGTCGATAATAAGAGGACGGCGACTTGGATATACCACTTCTGATAATCAGACGGAATGTGTTTTTGTAGATATGGCTGAGATTTGGGAGTCATTCTTGCGCAAGAAACTAGGTGAAGGATTGGCTGATGAAGGCTGGCGTGTATGGCCGGTAGAGGAATGCCGTCATACTATTTATGAGAAGACATTCTATAAGCGCGATATTATCCCGGACATCATTTTGCAGAAGGGAGACAGATACATTGTTTTCGATGCAAAATACAAACGTATGCAAGGCAAAAAGCAATATGTCAAGGATTCGGATGTTGACCGTGCAGACCTTTTCCAAATCCACACCTATATCCAGTATGTCCAACATCATATAGGGAAAGTTGTTCTCGGTGGGCTGCTCTATCCGCTTGAGGTAGATATTGATGGTAATGACGCAAGCGTTTTAAACACTTTCCATTCCAAACAATTATTTGGATGTGATGCCAAAGTTGACAACAATGAACCGATTCCTTTTATCATCGATGGCATTTATTGTAATGAAAAAGAGATGAATAATAGAAAGCCTAAAGAAATTGCAGATGAGATGGAAAAAAGAGTAAAAGGCATGATCAACCGAATAAAAAAGTACATTAACTAACAACTTTTTTGAATTTTCAACCCAAAGTTACTATATTATAAAAGCGAAACAAACATGAAATAAAATGACCAAATCCCTCTCCAAATCACGCTATACGGCCTTCTGCCAATGCCCCAAGAACCTTTGGCTGAAGGTGTACAAACCCGATGAAGCAACCCCGGACGATGCCTTGGAAGCACGCTTCGAGCAAGGCAACGAGGTGGGCGACCTCGCCATGGGACTCTTCGGCGACTTCATAGAGGTGACCACGAAAAACCCCGACGGCAGCCTCGACCTCAATGCTATGGTGGAAAAGACCAAGGAAGCGATGGCCAATGGCACCGAGAATATCTGCGAGGCTTCATTTTCTCACGACGGCAACTACTGCGCCGTCGACATCCTGCGCCGCAACAGCAACGGCTGGGACATCTACGAGGTGAAAAGCTCAAGTTTCCCGGAATGTGATGGCGAGGAGACCAAACTCGAAAAATATGCACCCGATATCGCCTACCAGAAATGGTTGATGGAAAAATGTGGTGTCAAAGTCATCAACACCTATCTAGTGTGCCTCAACAGCAACTATGTGCGACATGGAGAACTCGATTTGCAACAGTTGTTCGTCATCATCGACATGAAGGACTTGGTGGATAACGAATACCTGAAGGTGCCGACCCAAGTGAAACTGGCGATGAAGGTGCTGAGCGATGGCAATGAGCCCGACATAGACCTTTCCAAGCACTGCATGAAGCCCTACAAATGTGCCTTCCTCGACTATTGCAAGCGACAGCATGGCGTGCCCGAGGACGAGCCGACGGTGTTCGGTATTTACAGCATGAACTTCTCGGAAAAGCTGAAATACTATCAAGCCGGACACATTTCGTTTGAGGACGTGCTGGTAGAGCTGCAAAACAAGACGTCAGACCCGAAATATATCAAGAAACCCACCAAGACGCTGCCCATACAGCAGATGCAGGTGGAGTGTACGCTGAACCAAAAGGAACACATCAATGTTGTTGGCATCCGTGATTTCCTTTCCAATCTAAGCTATCCGCTCTATTTCCTTGATTTTGAGACCCTACAGCAGGCAATTCCCCAATTTGACGGACAAAAGCCATATCAGCAGATTACCTTCCAATACTCGCTCCACATTAAGGAGAGTGCCGCTGCGCCCTACCAACACAAGGAGTTTCTGGCACCCAGCGACGGCACTGACCCGCGTCGCGCTGTGGCCGAGCAGCTTTGCAAGGACATCCCGATGAACGTCTGCACCTTGGCCTATAACAAAGGTTTTGAATGCGGTCGAATCAAGGAACTGGCTGCGATGTTTCCCGACCTCGCCGTTCATCTGATGAACATCCAAGAGCATATCCAAGACCTACTCACGCCATTCCAGAGCGGCTACTATTACGTTCCCGCCATGGGTGGCTCGTTCAGCATCAAGAGCGTGCTGCCGGCATTGTTTCCCGAAGACCCAAGCCTTGACTACCACAACCTTACCGGCGGCGTCCAAAATGGCGGCGACGCGATGACCATCTTCCCCAAAATCCAGCACATGCAACCCGATGAAGCCCAGGCCGCCCGCGAAGCCCTGCTCCGCTATTGCGAGCTTGACACTTGGGCTATGGTGAAAGTTTGGGAGAAGTTGAAAGAAGTGGTGCAATAAGTGGTTTTGAAAAATATTTTTGCCCAGATTTACAAATTTTCGGCAAAAAAGAACTATTTTAAGGCCTAACCCCTTAAAACAACATCCTTATGAACACCACCATCAAAACCTCCTCAGAAAAGCAATTCACCCAAATCCGTCGTTTCGTCAAGAAAAACAAAATCCACAACACCATCACAGAAGAAAATGGTCTCTACATCATCACACTCTTTGGACTCAAACCCAAAGACCTCGAAAAGTTCATCAAGGACTTCATCAAGACCAACCACCTCACCAAAGTTCAGCAGCAGGAGCCTTTGGCTCTTGCTGCGTAGAGTCTTTTTTTATTGAATTGCCGCCACATAGTTTCTTAATACCACATAAATCAATAAAAACATTTCAATTATGCTGACCATTGATGACCTTGGCAAGAGATTGCCCTACACTTACAAAGAAATCATCGAAATTGACTATCCTGAGATTTGGGACTTGGCCCAAAGATGCTTGCAGATTACGGAAGCTTGGCAGGAAATGACGGTGGAGCTGATGCCACTCTTTAAAAAGCGTTCAATGTTATTGAACTACCTCAAAGTGCGCTCGCTTTATGGCTTCGCCCATCACATTGGGAAACAAGTGAATCGTTTTTGCCACGAATTGGCCTCTTGTGACAATGAGCAAGAACAAGATGGTGTGGATAATGCGAAGATTGCGTTGGCTGACTTGTTTGAAGCCTTCGGCAAAGTGGATGCCTTAGACATTGCGCAGGACAACACCGAGGGGTTTCGCAAGCTGGAGCAAGCCGTTGAAGGCTTCGGCGAAAGAACCGATTTCCACGTGATGGATTGCTACTCCAATGAAGGCCGTCATTCGACATGGTCGTTCCTCGACATTGTGGGCACACTCAAAAACGACGAATCATTCAGTGACAGCCTTTGGAAAGCGGCCAACAACTCCCCAGACCCGGCAAAACCCAACATTGGCGGACTGATGGAGTCAGAGGAAGACAATAAATTGATAAGGATATATTGAGGACTGCCTTTTTTGTACTTTTTCCGCCTTGTTTTTGAATTTACGGGGAAAAGTATCTATTTTTGTGCATCATAATCAAACAAATCCAATCATGAAAGGACTCTCGAAATCACGCTACACGGCCTTCTGCCAATGCCCTAAGATTCTCTGGCTGAAGGTGTTTAAACCAGAATCAGCGTGCTCGAGCTGGTGGCCCGAGGCAACGACGACAAGATCCGCATGAACCCGCTGCTGCGCTACGATGACAAGCAGGGCTGGCTGATGGAAGACGTCACCCCGGGCGTGTCGGTGTTGGGTATCACCTTAGAGCGTGAGCGCACCGACAAAAAGCCCTCTGAAATTGACATCCGCATCAGCCAGCTCACCGACCTCTGTCCCTTCGAAGAACCAGAGGGCGGCAGCACCAAGCTTGAAAAGAGCGAGCTGCTGGAATGTCATGTCTATAAGAAAGTGTCGGGCGCGAAGGTGATGCTCCACAAGTTCCTCCTTTGGAAGACCAACAAGGAGCAGAGCGGCCGCTATCCCGCCTACGTCGTCTATCACACCGACTTCAGCAGTGGCCGCAAGGACATGATCAAGCGCGACATGCTCTACTCGAACGACGAGCAGCAGATCCGCGAACTTCTTGCCGCTGAGATTGCCGAGAATGTGAAGAAAGGGTGGGAGGAAGTGAAATAATGAATATAATGAATTAAACATCAATAACTTAAAAACCTCGCGATGTATAGGCAAATCGCTAACTAGTTATGGCATATTTATTATCAGAAACAACACCTATTATTCATGTAAAGAGAATAAACCAAGAAGAAGAGAAAGTTTGCCCATTAGAAAGCAGCATTGTGAATTCTGATGCTTGGCGTGGAGATAAAGGGTTGGAGAGACTGGAATTTGTAAAGAACATCGAAACAATCCGTTCGGGTGTCTTCGAGGACTGCACCTCGTTAATCACCATTAAGTTATGTGAGTCTCTGAAGCACATTGACCCGAATGCTTTTTGGGGCTGCACGGCTTTGCGAGAGGTCATTGTTCCTGACAATCTTGAGGAAGTGCATTATTGTACTGATTTGAGAGGATCGGTCAAAACAAAGACCAAGAACCTGACACCTGAGGAACTTGCCAACAATCTGAAAAAAGGTTATGCGATGGATTTCTATTACGAAGGCGATATTCGACCCGATTTTTTGGATTGATAGCTTTTACCAGTAAGTCTAATAACAGCATGGAAAACTTCAGTAACAAAAAATACAAGTGTTTCGAAGACAACAGCAATATAGTGGAAATCGAGTTTGAAGAATGCTCCGACTTCTTTGAATATTGAGGGTTTATGATTTGTGACGCACCGTTCCATTTTGTTGAGAATGGCAAAAGAAGTTCAGGCAACTATCCTAATGGGATCATTGCTATGGTTAATGATGAATATTTTTGGTTCACTTCCAAAGAAAGCTGCATAAGCTCTTTCAATACCAAAAACAGAATAAGTGGTTTTACAGATTAAAGAATTTTGAGGATTTTGCGGTTTTTGGCTGAAAAAACTTTGAGGAAAAGAAAAATGCAATCTTTGAATCGTTTTTTTCTGTGATTTTTGAATTTTCGGAAAAATGTTTGATATTATGCTGTAACCTAAAAACAGCATCAATATGAACGCGTATCTTTTTGCCTTCATTTTTGCCGCTTATATCACAGGCGGCATATTTATCGTCAAATGGATGGAAGAGAACTATTTCGATGCCAAATACGGCCGCAAAGCATCTGAGAAATGGGGCGTTTGGCGTGTCTTCATCTGGCCTTTCATCCTGCCCTTTGTATGGCCCAAAATCAGGAAAGCCAAGAAAGTAAAAGAGGAGGAAAGGAACCAATGGCGGGCTGAACAGGAAAGAAAGAGAAACATTGAGTCTGTCGTGATCCCCAACACGGTCATCAAGATCACTGAAAGTGCCTATTCGGGCTATTCAAGCCTTAATTCGGTCACTATCCCCGATTCGGTGACAGAGATTTGCCGCTTTGCTTTTTCCAATACCGACCTGAAGCACCTCTTCATCCCCGCCTCGGTGCGAAAAATCGACCCAGAGGCTTTTAGCTTCTGCCCCAATTTGGAACTTGAAGTGGCTCCCGACAATCCAACCTACGAGATGCGGGGCGGACATCTGGTCACCAAGAAGGGCAATGTGTTAGTGATAGGTCATCCACGAGAGCCTATACCAAACACTGTGACTAAAATCGGTGAGCGGGCCTTCAATTGGTGTGATGACGAGGTGGAGGAGGTCGTTATCCCCAATTCAGTGACGAAAATCGGCAAGGATGCCTTTCGCACCTGCGCCAACCTGACCAAAGTCGTCATTCCAGACTCAGTAATTGAAATCGGCAGTAGGGCTTTCGACGAATGCGATAGCCTCAGCGAGGTGCACCTACCGGCCTCGTTGCGCAAACTTGGCATGGCTTTCGACAACGGTCCCTACGAGGGGAGGGAAATCTATGTCCATTTCACCGACCCCGCCCAATGCCAAGTGGAGATGTTTGACGACGATGACGAGTCGACGGGCTGGCCATCAAACTGGAACGACTGGCTCTATGTACCCAAAGGTTGTCTTGAAGCCTTCGAAAAGGCTGTGCCCTGGTGCGGTTTTGAGGTAATAAAAGAGTTCGATTAATACTGTTTTGAAAATAATTTTGCCCCGATTTTTGAATTTTCGGCAATGTGTGTCTATATTATGTTGTACCAATAAAAACAACATCAATATGAACACCACTATCAAGACCTCCTCAAAAAAACAATTTGACCAAATCCGTCGTTTCGTCAAGAAAAACAAAATCTACAACACCATCACTGAAGAAAACAGTCTCTACTCCATCAAACTCTTCGGACTCAAACCTTCAGAAATCGAAAAGTTTCTCAAAGACTTCATCAAAACCAATCACCTTACCAAAGTCAAACCTCAGGAGCCCCAGGCTCTTGCTGCATAAGGCAATGCTATTTCCACTTTGAAAAATCCGTCAAAACAATTTGGCGGATTTTTCCATATCTCCAAACCAATATTATTCCTATCTTTGTCGCCTGTTAATGAATCAACTATGAAGAAAACACTACTTTTTGTCCTTGCCCTCATTGCAGGCATCACGATTCAAGCCCAAGAATACCGTTTCAACACCCATCAAGACGGTTTCAGCATGGGAAGTCGAAACAGCACGACAACAGCCATTCATTACAATGTCAGTGCCATCACCATTGAGCCATCAGACCGTGATGGTTTGGAAGGGCAATTTATCACCCTTTCGGGCATCCATATTGCCAATGAAGCCGGCGCTCCCGACCTGCCCAGCAGCAGCACCTTCGTGGCCATCCCCAATGGCGCCTCACCTTCCATTAAGATGCTGAACTCACGAACGAAGACCATCAAGAACATTGACCTCATCCCCGCTCCTCAACCTCAACTGGACGATGACGACTCCCCTACCGTTTACCAAAAAAACATGAACATTTATGGCCACAATGCCTTTTATCCCTCTACACCTTTTCGTATTTCAGAAGTGATGACGGTCAGAGGTGTTGAGATGGTGGAAGTGGGCGTGATGCCTTTCCAATACAACCCTGTCACGAAAGAGCTCATTGTATATGAAAACCTTGAACTGGAATTGACCATCGATGGCGGTGACGGCACATACGGCGACATCCGTTATCGGACACCAGAATGGGACCAAATCTTGAGCGATATGCTCCTCAACCGTGACGTCCTCCCTGAAGTGAATTACGGCGAGAAACTGCGCAAACATTACGAAAACCGCGAAACAGGCTGTGAATACATGATCATTACTCCTGATAATGAGGATTTTATTTCGTTGGCCGACAGCATCAAACATTTCAGGACCGAGCAAGGCATTCCCACTGAGATATTCACCGTTTCGCAATGCGGTGGCAATAACCAGACGGCCATTAGGAACTTCATCCGCAATGCCTACAACACTTGGGACATGCCTCCTGCGGCCGTACTCCTCTTGGGCGACCACAACACAAATGGCACGCAAGGCATCGTATCCTATACCATGAACAACCATCCAGGTGGCGACGGTTACAACCCCTACATATCCGACCACATCTATTCGGTGATGGGCAACAACCACATGCCTCAAATCATCTTAGGTCGTATCACGGGACGGAACTACGAAGAGATGTACCACATGATCAAGAAAGACCTCGACTACGAACGCACGCCTCCCACCGACCCTTATTTCTACGACCACCCCATCACTGCCATGGGCTTCCAATTGGAGCGTTGGTTCCAGCTCTGTTCAGAAGTAGTGAATGGTTTTTGGACCAATGAGCTCGGCAAACACCCCGTCCGCCTAAACGCCATCTACGAAGGCACGCCTGGCAGCCGCTGGTCGACCTACGAACACACCAACACCGTAGTCAATTATTTCGGCCCTTCGGGTTGCGGCTATATTCCTGAAACCATGTCACACCTCACAGACTGGAGCGCCACAGGCAACTCCGTGAACGAGGCCATCAACAATGGCGCTTTCCTCATCCAACACCGCGACCACGGTGCGGAGGAGGTTTGGGGCGAACCTAGCTATGGCATCGGCTATATCAAACGACTGACCAACACCAACCTCACTTATGTCATGTCGAACAACTGCCTCACAGGTAGGTTCAACTATGGAGGAACTGACGGTGAAGGCTGCTTCGCCGAGGTGTTCCACCGCCACCAATACGGAGCTTTGGGACTCATTGCTGCCACTGAAGTCTCCTATTCCTTCGTCAACGATATCTATGTTTGGGGTGCGTATGATAATATGTGGCCTGACTTTATGCCCACCTACGGCACACAACATGCAACCAACTTTGTCCACCCTGCCTTTGGTAACGCCGCAGGAAAATACTTCCTCAGACAATCTTCATGGACCGACGACTATGTCAAGGAGATCACCTATTACCTGTTCCATCAGCATGGCGATGCCTACATGAACCTTTATACTGAAGTTCCGCAGGAACTTGAAGTGAACATGTTGCCCGTCCTCCCCGCAGGGAGTGAGCAATACACGGTGAAAGCCAACGAAGGCGCCACCATCTGCTTGACCGCCAATGGGCAAGTCATCGGTTTCGACATCGCCACTGGCGACACACAACAGATCAACGTCACTCCGCAGGAGATAGGCACTACCGTGAAACTCACCATCACCAAACAGAACTACTACCGTTATGAGCATCTCATCAAGACCATTTCGGCAGAAGACCCCTACCTCATCTTCAACGCCATCGAGATCAACGACGAGGAAGGCAATGGCAACCATGCCCCCGACTACAATGAAACTTGCCATTTAGGTCTCAGCATACATAATGTAGGTTCCTCTGCATTAAACGACTTCGATGTTACACTCACATGCGACCATCCGGCGATAGAAATCACGCAGGGCAGTTTTACTTTCAATGGCATGAACGCCAGTGAAATACAAATGCAAACCAATGCCTTTACAGTACACTTCGGCGATGAATTGCTGGATCAGGAAAAAGTGAAGTTTTTCCTACAAATGGAAAACACAGACTTTACATTCAACGATAGTGTGACGCTTATCATGAAGGCTCCCAACCTGAAATTTGCCGGACTCAGTATCACCAATTTGGATGGCACCCCAACGGACCGCCTTATGATAGGACAATCTTCTTATCTGACCTTTGGCATTGAAAACCAAGGGGGAAGCAGATCGATGGAAATCAACAATAGATTAAACCTCTTGGCACCTTTCCTCAACATTGACGAAAATGAAATCACCATTCCAGCGATTAATGCGGGAGCTTCGGGACAAGTCACCTTCCTTGCCCATGCCAATGATGACGCTGTTGATGGTATCATCAACTATCACCTGCAAGCTGAAAGCGGATTCCATAATGAATGCGTTGACAGGCACATCCATTTGGGTTATATCACCGAAGACTTTGAGGATGGTTCTTTAAGTGAAGACATGCAATGGAACTTAGGCCCAGGCAGCAAGAAGTGGACTGTCACTGAAGACTCCACTGCTTTTGGAGGACATTGCTTGCGTTCTCCTTCCATAACCGACAGAGCCACTTCAAACCTTTATATTGGTTTCCATGCCGACATGGAAGACACATTCTCATTCTATCACAAGACTTCTACCGAAGAAGGGGACGTGCTGGTTCTCACTTTGAACGGTAAAGAAATGGACAGCTGGAGCGGCATCAGTGAGTGGGAACGTTCAGAATACAGGCTGAAAGAAGGAAGCAACCTCATCAGGTTGACCTTTAAGAAAGACGATTCGGGTAGCGGTGGTGAGGATGCCGTGATGATTGACGACCTTCGCTTCCCTCCCTTTGCAAAAATGGTACTCTACGCGGGCGACGACACCGAAACTTGTTCCAATACAACCTTCACGCCCGAAGGGTACATTTACAACCAAACGGAAATCACTTGGACCACCAATGGCGACGGTACTTTCGATGACACCAGTTTGGAGCGTCCGACCTATACCTTTGGTGAAGCGGACAAGGCTGCAGGCCGCGTGGAGCTTACCTTGACAGGTACTTCTGCGCACAATGGAGGCCAACAAAGCAGCATAGTCACCGTGAGCCTGATACCAAGTTTCAATCCGAACCATACGCCCGACACACCTTTCGGTGCAACGGAAGTCGACCTACGTTTGGTCAGCCAAAGCGAGTACAATGGTGAGGAAATTGATGGAGCGGTATACATTTGGAATATCGAACCTTCAATGGCTGGCACTATCATTAGCGAAGGCCACCATGCTCGAGTGGAATGGAACAATGAATACCAAGGTGAAGTTAATATCAGCTATCACTATGAGAGTCCCTGCGGTTCCACAGCCGTTTCCGAAATCCTTGAAGTCAAAGTGTTCAATTCCACGGGACTGTATGAACCTGATATCGCTTTCTTTGAGATTTATCCCAACCCGACTGATGGGAAAGTCAACCTCATTGTTGGCAAAGCACTGCAAGGCAAAGTCCTTGTTGAGGTCTACAACATGTTAGGTGAGCAAATGATGACCAAAAAGGTCGACCATTTACTGAAAAAAGACAGTGTGCCCCTTGATTTAAGCAGCCTTGTTTCTGGCATGTACATCATCAAATTGAGCACCGAAAACGGAAGTTGCTCAAAGAAAGTGAGTGTCTGGTGACAATTATTGGAAAGTAATTGCTAATTTTGCACCAAATCTAATTTGGAAAACAATGATAAGCTACAAAGAATTAGGGCTCGTGAACACCCGCAAAATGTTCGCTAAGGCTGTGGACGGCGGCTATGCCATCCCCGCCTTCAACTTCAACAATATGGAACAACTGCAGGCCATCATCATGGCTGCCGTCGAGACCAAGTCGCCCGTCATCC
>JAEEGH010016022.1_pt1 | contig 16178 bp, 13 predicted proteins | sample 9134181 | NCBI WGS metagenome assembly JAEEGH01 (sample SAMN16246544, study PRJNA631951) | gut metagenome | biome: gut microbiome; feature: rumen; material: DP-attached | host: Bos | place: Iran: Karaj | collected 2018-10
GAGACCGCCCGTGAAGATGTTGAACACCGGGTTGGTGAAGCGCTCCGGATCGGCGAGCCAGAAGATGCCCGAAACCACGAACACCGTCAGCAGGATCGTCACCGGAATGGTGGCCTTGATGACCCGGCGGCAGAGCAGGTAGATGAAACCCAGGAGCAGCGCCACGGCCGAAAGCTCACCGGCCGAACCGCCCGCGTTGAAGAAGAACTGCTGGCTGAACGTCAGGTTGTCGGCCGTCAGCTGCGACAGGGTTGCCCCGTTCTTGAGGCCTTCCTTGACGGCGCCCAGCGGCGTCGCGCCGGAGAAGGCGTCCACGACGCCGAACATCGAACCGGCGTCATCCCAGGAAGTCATGATGACCGGGAAGGAGACCAGCAGGAACACGCGGCCCACCAGGGCCGGGTTGAAGATGTTCTGGCCCAGACCGCCAAAGGTCATCTTCGCCACGCCGATAGCCACGATGGCGCCGATGACGGCGATCCACCACGGGGCGTTCGGCGGCAGGTTGAGCGCCAGCAGGCAGCCCGTGCCGGCCCCCGACGGGTCGGTCACCGTAACGGGAACCTTCCGCCAATATTTCTGGATCAGGAATTCCAGCAGGACGCAGGCCACGACGCTGACGCAAATCAGCGCAAGTACCGACCAGCCGCTGGCGAGGATCGAAACCAGCATCGCCGGCGTCAGGGCGATGAGCACGTCGCGCATGATCGACTGCGTGCTCTCCGGGCTGTGCGTATGGGGAGAGGGAGATACGATAAATTTGTTCATCAGTCGTCTATTTTTTAGGTCTGCTACGCATAATCTTCATAACCTCCGCCTTGCTGATGCGGATGACATCGAGCAGCGGAATGCCGGCCGGGCAGGTGAAACTGCAGCAGCCGCATTCGATGCAGTCGTAGACACGCTCCTGCTCGAGTTCGGCGTGGAGGCCGGCCCGGCCGAGTTTGTTGAGCAGCCAGGGCTCGAGGCCCATCGGGCAGGCCGATGCGCACTTGGAGCAGCGGATGCAGTTGGACTCGGGACGGCGGCGCGTCTCTTCTTCGGTCAGCAGGAGGATGGCGCCGTTGGCCTTGACCGTGGCGGCGTCGGGGTTGGCGATCGCGCGGCCCATCATCGGACCGCCGCTGATGAGCTTGGCCGCCTTCTCAGGCACGCCGCCCGCCACTTCGAGGATCTTCGACATCGGGGTACCGATGCGGACCTTGTAGTTGTGCTGCACGGGCAGGCACTTGCCGGTGACGGTGATGACGTTGTCGATGAGCGGTTTGTTCTTTTGGACAGCCTCGTAGACCGCCAGCGAGGTGCCGACGTTCTGCACCACGGCGCCGGTCTCGATCGGCAGGCCGCCCGAAGGGACCTGACGGCGGATCACGGCGTCGATGAGCTGTTTCTCACCGCCCTGCGGATAGCGTTTCTTCAGCGTGACCACTTCGATCTGCGGATAGGCCTTGGCGGCCTCCGTCATCGAGGCGATGGCCGCGGGCTTGTTCTCCTCGATGCCCACGTAGCCGCGGGTCACGCCGAGGGCCTTCATCATGATCACGCCGCCCAGGAGGATCTCTTCGGGGCGCTCGCGCATGATGCGGTCGTCGCTGGTCAGGTAGGGCTCGCACTCCGTACCGTTGAGGATCAGGCATTCGGCCTTCTTGTCCTTCGGCGGGGCGAGTTTCACGTGCGTCGGGAAGGAAGCGCCGCCGAGGCCGACGATGCCGGCATTCTTGACTTTGGCGATGATTTCTTCCGCGGTATAGGGGATTTCCCGGATGATGTCGGGGGTACGGTCGATGTTTTCCATCCACTCGTCGCCCTCGACGGTGATTTCGATGTGCGGAACCATGTTGCCGGCGATGTCGGCGCGCGGTTCGATCTTCTTGACCGTGCCCGAAACCGGGGAATGGACGTAGCCGGAGATGAAGCCCGAAGGTTCGGCGATCACCTGGCCCACGAGCACCTTGTCGCCCACCGCCACCACGGGAGTGGCCGGAGCGCCCAGATGCTGCGCCATGGAAACGTAGGCCGTCTCAATGGCGGGAAAGACCTCGATCGCGGCTTCCGCGGAGATCTTGTTGTCGTGCGGATGGACGCCGCCGATTCTAAACGTTTTCTTCATGGGGCTTTTCTTCGGTTTTAGGAGGTTTCGGAGGGAAATTGACTTCGTGGATGGCGCCCGTCGGGCAGACTTCCACGCACTTGCGGCACATCTTGCACTTGGTGAAGTCGATGTAGGCCACATTGTTCTCGACCGTGATGGCGTCGAACGGGCAGGTCTTGGCGCATTTGCCGCAGCCGATGCAGCCGGCGCCGCAAGCCTTGCGCGTGAGCGCTCCCTTGTCACGGTTGATGCAGGAGACGAAGACGCGACGGTTCTTGAAGCCCTTGTTACGGAGTTCCAGGATGCCCTTCGGGCAGGCCTTGACGCAGGCGCCGCAGGCGGTGCACTTGTCCTCGTCGACCACGGCGATACCCTTTTCGGGATCGACGTGGATGGCGTCGAACTTGCAGGCGGCCTCGCAGTCGCCCTTGCCCAGGCAGCCGTACTTGCAGCCGGTGTCGCCGGCATACAGGCTGGCCATGACCTTGCAGGAGGCGTACCCGTCGTACTCATTGGTCCGTGCACGGCTGGCAAGCGTACCGTTGCAGCGCATGACCGCCACCATCGGGGCTTTCTCTTCGACCGCCCGGCCGAGGGCCTCGGCAATGCGGGTCATCACCGGATTGCCGCCCACAGGGCAGAAGAAACCTTCCATGCTCGGAGCCTTCACGACGTTTTCGGCGAACGCGTGGCAGCCGGCCTGGCCGCAGCCACCGCAGTTCGCGCCGGGCAGAATCGACTCCACGGTACCGATCCGGGGGTCTTCCTCCACCTTGAACTTCTGTGCCACGAAGTAGAGCACGATCGCGAAAAGCAGACCGAGCGCTAATAGGCAGGCAACTGTAATAAGAATAGTTCCAGTCATTTAGGTTGTTTTTCGATTGAAAATATAAAGATTTTGGATATTTTTTTCCGGTAGAAAAATACGCCCAGGTAATACAGCGCAACCGCACCCAGCGAGCCCAGGCCCATCAGCACTTCCCCCGCCCCGCAGAGCGAGAACACGAGGATCGAGAGCATCAGCACGAGGAGCGGCACCACATACGCCAGCCAGATGGCCTGCGTGCCCATGGCGGAACTCATCACCACGTTCACGGTTTCGCCGACCTGGTAGTCTTCCGTCAGCGTCGTGATGTCCTGGGCCACTTCCACCACCTTCACGGCTTCGTCGGAGGCGCCGCACACGCCCTTGGCGTGGCAGGCGGCGCAGGCCGACTTGTTGACGATCTCGACAGAGATGTAGTCCTTGTCGACGGCGATTACGCGGCCTTCGTGTTCAATGCGCTCCTTTGCCATGGATCAGTCAATTAGGGCGGTTAAGGGATACTTGTTGCCGTCCACCTCGGTCAGACGGCCCTGTACGGAGCCGATCTTGAGATGGGCCGAAAAGAAGACGGGCAGGCGGTTCTCGTCGTCGCTGATCCAGAACACGAGCTTGTCACCGCCCTTGAGGTCGTCGGCGGTATCGCCGACCGACACGGCGGTATTGGTCTCGCCCTGGTCGGCACCGGTCACGCTCAGCGAGATGCCCAACTTGACGGTATTCCAGGTCTTGCCATTCACCTTTTTCTTTTCGCGTCCCGCGTGGCGGATCGTCACTTTATAGATGGTGCGGTCCATGGCCACGATGCCGTGGATCCGCTCCCCTTTCTCCAGTTTGGCGAGATCGGCGGTGCGGCAGTAATAGATCATATTGAAGATGTCGCGGATCGTGCCGTTCTCCTTGAGCACCGTGTCGCGGTGCGGCCGGCTGCTCTTGTCGATGACGGCGCGGACCTGCCGGGGATCGTCGCCCCAGGTGAAATTGCACTTGGCCCAGTATTTCCCTTCCTTGACGTCGCGGAGCGCCGTGCGGGGTTTCAGGTCCCGGTTCATGGCGAAGGTCGACTCGTAGCGGTCGCGCATCTTGTAGAACGAATCCCAGAAACGGAAGGTATTGATGTGGGCCGTCACGTGATAGTTGGATCCTTCCTCAACCCCTTTGACGGTGAGGGAGGCCAGATCGGCGTTGACGCCGTACTTGTAGTGGATGGTATATTTCAGATCCTCGCCGCCGGCGAAAGGCAGTTCCTGCGCCCGAAGCGGAAGGAGAGCGGAAGCGGCCAGTACCGACAGGATCAGAAGGATTTTTTTCATAAATCGAATTCCGTGCTTGGCGTAATCATATAATCGGGGCCCAGTTTCGAATTGACGTGCTTGTAGGAGATGCCCTCCGTCCCCTCGTAAGGCCGGTCGTTGTAGTCCACGAACTTGACCTCGGAGGACAGGAAGCGCATCTTGACGTCGGTGACCTCGCCGTTGCGGTGCTTGGCGATGATCAGGTCGGTTTCACCGGGGAAACCGCCTTCTTCCTGGGTGCCCACGAATTCGGGGCGGTGGATGAACATCACGATGTCGGCGTCCTGTTCGATGGCGCCCGACTCGCGCAGGTCGCTCAGCTGCGGGCGCTTGTTGCCGCCGCGCGTCTCCACCGAGCGGTTGAGCTGGCTCAGGGCGATGATCGGAACGTTGAGTTCCTTGGCGATGGCCTTGAGCGAGCGGGAAATGGCGGCCACCTCCTGCTCACGCATGCCTTTGAGTTCCGGCGGACCGGCCATCAGCTGGAGGTAGTCGATGATGATGAGTTTGACGTGCTGTTTGTTGACCAGGCGGCGGGCCTTGGAGCGGAACTCATAGATGGAGAGAGAGGGCGTGTCGTCGATCCACAGCGGGGCGCGGGAAAGATTGTTCAGCCCGCTTTCGAGCTGTTTCCATTCGTCCTGTGTCATTTTCTTGGCACCGCGGAGCTTCTCGGAAGGAAGCCCGGTTTCGCTGATCATGATACGGGTCACCAGCTGGGTGTCGGGCATCTCGAGCGAGAAGAAGGCCACGGGGATGTGGTGGTCCACCACCATGTTGCGGGCCATGGTCAGCACGAAGGCCGTCTTACCGACCGAAGGACGGGCGGCCAGGATGATCAGGTCGGCGGCCTGCCAGCCGAAGGTCACCTTGTCGATGCCCGTATAGCCGGAAGGGATGCCGCTCAGGCCGTCTTCGCGCTGCTGGTTGGCCTGGATCTGCTCCATCGCCCGGTTGATGACCGAGGCGATGGGCTTGGTCTCGCTGCGGACGTTGCGCTGGGCGAGGGTGAAGACCTTTTCCTCGGCGGTGTCGATCAGGTCGTCCACGGCCAGGGAGTCGTCGAAGGCCGCTTTCTGCACCTCATAGGAGATGGAGATCAGCTCCCGCTGCAGGAATTTCTGGAGCAGGACCTTGGTGTGGTATTCCACGTGGGCCGCCGCACCGATCTTGGTGGACAGCTGGCTCAGATAGGCCATACCGCCCACTTCCTCCAGCTGGCCGCGCTTGGTCAGTTCGTCCGACACCGAGAAGATGTCGACGGGATCGTTGCGCGACGAGAGGGTGGCGATGGCCTCGAAGATCTTCCGGGGGATGTCTTTGTGGAAACAATCCGCCTGCAGCTGGTCGAGGATGTCGGGAACGACTTCGGGTTCCAGGAGCAGCGCACCGAGGACGGCCTCCTCGATATCGATGGCCTGAGGGGGTTTGCGACCGCCGAAATCCTCGGCGATCGCATCCAGGTTCACGCGCTGCTGGCGCTTGTCGTTTCCGGCCGTCGACCTTGCCATACTAGTTCTCCTTTGCGAAAGCGGAGCTTACCAGGATACGGCCGCAGTACTCGCAGACGATGATCTTCTTGCTTTCCTCGATGTCGAGCCGGCGCTGGGGCGGGATCTTGTTGAAGCAGCCGCCGCAGGCGTCGCGGGTGACGGTCACCACGGCCAGCTTGTTGTGGGCGTTGGCGCGCACTTTCGTATAGGCCACCATCATACGCTCGTCGATCTGGCTGGCGAGTTCCTCGCGTTGCTTGAGCAGGTCCTCTTCTTCCTTGGCCGTCTCCTCGACGATGGTCTCGAGTTCCTTCTTCTTCTCGACCAGGTCTTTCTGGCGATGGGCGAGCTGGTCTTCGGCCTCGGTGATGACCACTTTCTTCTCGTCGATCAGGGCGTCGTTCTCGCGGATCTTCTTGGCAGCGACCTGCTGTTCCAGATCCTGGTATTCGATTTCCTTGGAGATGGACTCGTATTCGCGGTTGTTCTTCACGTGGTCGCGCTGGGCGTCGTATTTGGCGATCAGATGCTTGCTCTCCTCGATGGCGTGCTTGTGATCGGCATTGGCCTTCTCGATTTCCTTGATCTCCGCCTTCGCGTTGCTCACGCGGGTCTGGAGCCCGGCGATTTCGTCTTCCAGATCCTGGACCTCGAGCGGCAGTTCGCCGCGGAGGAGGTAGATCTTGTCGATCTTGGTGTCGGTCTGCTGAATCCGATAGAGCGTATGGAGCTTCTGCTCCATCGCGATCGAATCGGTGTCGGCCATGTTCTTCTGGAGGGAGACGAAGGTCTCGCGCTGGTCGATCGGGGTGACGATCTTGTTTACCTTCTTTTTCGTAGCCATAAATGCTTAGTAATAGTATATCGGGTTATTGTTTGCGGTCATTGCCGTGTAAACTGCAAAGTTAGGTAATTTTTCCCGAAGTACCGAAACGAACTTCGATACAATCTCGGCTTCGCTCTCATAGTGGCCGATATCGACGATCATCCGGCCTTCGGGAACGAAGAAATGGTGGTACGACACGTCGCCCGTGACGAAGGCGTCGGCACCGGCGCGGAACGCCTGCTCCGCGAAAGAGGAGCCGGAGCCGCAGCTGGTGGCCACGCGGAAAACTTCCGCGACAGGCGCCGAGCAGCGGAGCGTCCGGAGGCCGAAGCGCTCCTTCACATAGCGGCAGAACGCCTCGCCCGCCATCGGTGCGGGCAGCAGGCCGATCTGCGCGAGGCCGGTCTCGTCGAGCGGCGCAGGCTCGACCAGGCCGAGCCGTTCCGCCATCAGCGTGTTGACCCCGCCGACGGCCTTGTCGGCGTTGGTGTGGGCGGCATAGACCGCGATGCCGTGGCGGATGGCCAGATACACCGCCGCGCCGACGGGATCGTCGGGGTCGATGCGCCGCAGGCCGCCAAAGATCAGCGGATGGTGCGTCACGATCATATCGGCGCCGCGCTCCACCGCTTCGCGCACCAGCGCGGGCGTGCAGTCGAAGCCGACCAGGACGGCGTGCACCTCGGCATCGGGCGAGCCGATGCAAAGGCCGGCGTTGTCCCACGACTCCTGGGTTCCCAGCGGCGCGAAGGCCTCGATGGCTGCAGCGATTTCCCGGACTTTCATCAGATGCTCTCGTAAAGGTCCGTCAGCTGCGAACGGATGTTGTACAGTTTCTCGACGATCTGGCGCTTGTGCTCCAGGCCGTCCCGGTTTTCCGCAAGTTTGCGGGCCACGCCGTCGAGCGTCAGGCCCTCGGTGCGGGTCAGGTAATGGATCAAGCGGATGTTCTCCACGTCTTCGGGATGGAAGAGGCGGTTTCCCTTGGCGTTGCGCTCGGGCTTGATGTAGCGGGGGAAGGTGTCCGACCAGAAGCGGATGGTGGAGACCTCTTCGCCCATCAGCTGGGCGACTTCGCCGATTTTGTAGTATAGTTTCTCTGCCATAATTCAATCCATGGACTGTCCCGTGGTCAGGGCCACGATCATCATGTCGCGGTACGTCGCGGGATCCAGTTCCGCAAAAAAGTAATTGACGGGGTCCTGCGCGAAGCCGTCGCGCAGCACCTCATAGTGCAGGCAGGGCGCGAAGCACGATCCGCTCTGCCCCACCTTCCCGAGCACGGCGCCCTGCTTGAGCGCCTGGCCCTGGGATACGTTGATTTCGTCGAGATGGGCGTAGCAGGTCCGGAACCCGCCTCCGTGGTCCACGATAACCTGGTTGCCCATTCCCTTCTCGCTGCGGACCACCGACAGGACCCGGCCGTCGGCGGTGCACCGCACCGGCGTCCCGACGGGCGCCACCAGGTCGAGCCCGGTATGCTCCCGCACGTTCTTGTAGAAGGGGTTGATCTTCTTTCCCACCGAAGCGCCGGTCTGGACCGGCATGAAATCCTTCAGCGGCACGATCGACGGGATGGCGGTCGGTTTCACGGCGCCGGCCGCGAAGACCGAATCGATCTCGGCGAGCGAAGCCGTGACCTGCCGCGACACGGATTCCATCCGTTTGGTCACGGCGTAGGAGTCCCACACCAGATCGTCTTCCCGCATCGACGAGAGGTCGCCGGAGAGCAGCGTGTCCTGCATCTCGAAGAAATAGCGGGGCGGATCGGCGCTGAAGAGGTCGCGGTAGATCTCGCGGTCGCGCACCTGCAGGTCGCCGATGGTGCTGTCGAGCAGGGCGAGCTGCGCGGCCATCCGGTCGTGCTCTTCGGTGAGCAGCCGATTCTCCTGCTGCAGCTGTTTTTCCCGGTCGGTGTCAAAAGCCAGGGCGAACACGCCGTAGAATACCACGCCTACGAGCAGGCTGGCCAGGAGATAGCCCGCGATGTTCCGCAGCAGCGCCAGGAAACTGAAGCGCCGAGGCTGGAACGTCCCTGTTTTCTTGTCGTACACGTACTTAGCCATTGCGGACCATTTTACTGTATTCTTCCGGCGAGACGTCCGGGTTGAGATAGTTCCAGGGATTGATCTGCTGGCCGCGGTAGATTACCTCGTAATGGAGGTGGGGCCCCGTGGAGAGGCCGCTGCTGCCGAGCGTGCCGATCTTGTCGCCGCGGATGACGACCTGACCGGCGGTCACCCGCATGTCGCGCAGGTGTGCGTAACGGGTCTTGTAGCCGAAGCCGTGGTCGATCACGATCACATTGCCGTAGCCGTGGAAATTGACTTCGGCCGACTCGACCACGCCGTCGCCCGTAGCATAGACGTTCTGGCCGGCCGGCCCGGCGAGGTCGACGCCCTCGTGGAAGACCACGGCGCCGCGGATGGGATGGAAGCGCGCCCCGAAGGGGCTGGTCAGCTGCACGGTCCGGGGATTGACCGGATAAATCGAGGGAATGCACGAAGCCATGTCGCCGGCCCGGCCGGAGAACACTTTCACTTCGTCGAACGAAAGCGACTGGGCATAGGCGCGACGCGTCATCAGGTCGAGGCGGCGGGCCGTGGCGGTCATCAGCTGCTGGTGGTCGAGGCCGAGGAAGGAAGCGTAGCGTTCTTCGCCGCCCAGCGCCGCATCGCGGACGTCGGCGCCGAGCTCTTCCATTCCGAAAACGGGGCGGTAGACAAGGTTGTCGCGCAGGGTGAGGTCACGGAGTTCCTCCTCCTGTTCGCCGAGACGGGCGTCCATCAGGGAGACCTGGTCGGCGAGGTTCCGGTTGCGTCGCTCCAGCAGGAGCGCCTTGGGCGTTTCCACGCCCAGCTTCCCGGTGAACACGATGTAATACAGGACGAAAAGCGCCAGTCCGGAGAGCAGGATCGCGCCCGCGCGGTAGAGCGTTGAACGCGCCGAGCGGCGGTCAATCTCGTAAGATTCTGTCTGTTCGTTGAAAATATAGTTCTTCGCGCGGGACATCCTCGGACTTGTCAGGACCAGATCTTTGCAAAATTACGGAAAAATACCCGGAAAAACACTAATTTTGTGCCAAACAACCTGAAACAAGCATCCATGACAGTCAAAGAAATCAGGAAGACCTTCACGGACTTCTTTGCATCCAAGGGACATACCATCGTCCCCTCCGCCCCGATGGTGGTCAAGAACGACCCCACGCTTATGTTTACCAATGCCGGCATGAACCAGTTCAAGGACATATTCCTGGGCAACGCACCGGCCGTGGCCAAACGGGTTGCCGACAGTCAGAAATGCCTCCGGGTCAGCGGAAAGCACAACGACCTCGAAGAGGTCGGCCACGATACCTACCACCACACCATGTTCGAGATGCTGGGCAACTGGAGCTTCGGCGACTACTTCAAGAAAGAAGCCATCGCCTGGGCCTGGGAACTCCTGACGGAAGTCTACAAACTCCCTAAGGACCGTCTCTACGCCACCGTCTTCGAAGGCTACGCCCCCGACGGCCTGGGCTGCGATGAAGAAGCCCGCAACTACTGGCTGCAGTATCTGCCCGCCGAACGCGTGATCGCCGGCAACAAGCACGACAATTTCTGGGAAATGGGCGACACCGGCCCCTGCGGCCCCTGCAGCGAGATCCACATCGACCTGCGCGACGAGGCCGACCGCGCCGCCGTCCCCGGCGAGAAGATGGTCAACCAGGGCCATCCCCTGGTCATCGAGATCTGGAACCTCGTGTTCATGCAGTTCAACCGCAAGGCCAACGGCTCGCTGGAACCGCTGCCCGCCAAGCACGTGGATACGGGCATGGGCCTCGAGCGCCTCTGCATGGCCATCCAGGGCAAGAAGAGCAACTACGACACCGACGTGTTCACGGGCATGATCGCCGCCATCGAACGCCTGAGCGGCGTGACCTACGACCCGCAGTCCCAGGTGGGCGTGGCCATGCGCGTGATCGCCGACCACATCCGGGCCATCAGCTTCTCCATCACCGACGGACAGCTGCCCAGCAACGTGAAGGCCGGCTACGTCATCCGCCGCATCCTGCGCCGGGCCGTCCGCTACGGCTACACGTTCCTCGGCCTGAAGGAGCCCTTCCTCTGCCGGCTCGTTCCGCAGCTGATCGCCGATATGGGCCAGGCCTACCCTGAACTTGTGGCCCAGGAGCAGCTCGTCACCCGCGTCATCCGAGAAGAGGAAGAAGCCTTCCTCCGCACGCTCGACAAGGGCATCCGGCTGATGGACAACATTATGGAGAAGAGCCGCGACAGCAAGGTCATCGCCGGCGTAGACGCCTTCACCCTCTACGACACCTACGGCTTCCCCATCGACCTGACCGAACTGATTGCCGCCGAAAACGGCCTGAAGGTCGATATGGACGGCTTCAACGTGGAGCTCGGCAAGCAGAAGGAGCGGGCCCGCAACGCCACCGCCGTGGAAAACGGCGACTGGACGGAACTGCAGCCCTTCACCGAATGCACCTTCGTGGGCTATGACGTCCTCGAGACCGAAGCCCGGCTGATGAAATACCGCACCGTCAAGGCCAAGAACAAGGAATTCATCCAGCTGGTCTTCGACCGCACCCCGTTCTACGGGGAGATGGGCGGCCAGGTGGGCGACGCCGGCACGGTCGTCACGCCGGGCGGCGACACCATCAAGATCCTCAACACCGTCAAGGAAAACAACCTGACGATCCATATCGCCGAGCGCATCCCCACTGAAAGCGAAGGCAGCTTCACCCTCAAGGTCGACGGCGCCCGCCGGCAGAAGATCGCCAACAACCATACCTGCACCCACCTGCTCCACCAGGCGCTCCGCGAAATTCTCGGCACGCACGTCGAGCAGAAAGGCTCCTACGTCTGCGACCAGTACTTCCGCTTCGACTTCTCGCACTTCGAGCGGCTGGGCGACGACAACATCGACCTGGTGGAACGCCGCGTCAACGCCCTGATCCGGGAAAACTTCCCGCTCTGCGAAAAACGCGACGCCACGATGGAGGAAGCCCGCGCCGAGGGTGCGATGGCCCTCTTCGGCGAGAAATACGGCGACCGCGTCCGCGTGGTCCGCTTCGGCGACAGCGTCGAGCTGTGCGGCGGCTGCCACACCCGCGCCACCGGCACCATCGGCTTCTTCAAGATCACGGGCGAGTCGGCCATCGCGGCCGGCATCCGCCGCATCGAAGCCGTCACCGGCCTGGAGGCCGAGATGGTGGTCGACGTGATGGAGAACTCCCTGCGCGCCGCCAAGGCCTTCTTCAACAACGTGCCCGACCTGGCCGGCGCCATCCGCAAGATGGTCGAAGAGAACGGCGAGTACAAGAAGAAGATGGAAGAGATCGTCCGCGAACGGACCGTCCTCCTGAAGCAGGACCTGCTGAGCAAGGCCCGCGAAGAGAACGGCCGCCGGCTGATCGTCATCGAAAGGAACATCGACCCGCAGATGCTCCGCAACGCGGCCCTGATGCTGCAGAACGAAACGGAGAACCTCGCCGTGGCGGCCGCCTACGAGGCCGGCGGCAAGCCGCAGCTGCTGCTGATGTACTCCCCCGACCTGGTGAAGGCCGGCAAGAACGCCCAGGCCGACATCAAGGAAGCCGCCAAGTGCATCCAGGGCGGCGGCGGCGGACAGCCCGGTCTCGCCACCGCCGGTGGCAAGCTTCTTGCGGGACTTTCCGACGCGCTCGATAAACTGATCGCCTCCGCCACCCGTTAAACTGGGATGAAGAAACTCGACCTTTACCTGATCAAGAAATTTGCAGGCCCGTTCCTCGTGGTCTTTCTCGTCGTGGTGTTCTCGCTCTCGCTGCAGTTCCTGTGGCAGTACATCAACGAGTTGGTCGGCAAAGGATTGAGTTTCGGCGTCATCATGGAATTCCTGGGGTGGGCCGCCTGCACCCTCTTCCCCAACGCCATTCCGCTGGCCACCCTGCTGGCCTCGATCATGACGCTCGGCAACCTGGGCGAGCGCAACGAACTGCTGGCGATGAAAGCCGCCGGCATCTCCCTGATGCGGATCATGGTCCCGCTGATCATTCTGTCGACCGGCATTACCGTGGCCGCCTTCTTCGCGTCCGACCGCCTCGTTCCCTATGCCTTCAACAAGGTGTATACCTTGCGGGCGGACATTCTGCGCACCCGCGACGAGATCAAGATCCCGACCGGCATCTTCTACGACGGCATCGAAGGCTACATCCTCCGGGTCGAGGAACGGAACGACGAGACCGACATGATGTACGACGTCATCGTCTACGACCATACCGCCAACACCGGCAACAACAGCATGACCATGGCCGACAGCGGCCGGATCGTGATCACGCCCGACAAGCAGAACCTGATCTTCAACCTCTACCACGGCTGCTCCTACACCGAGACCAACACGATGACCTTCCGCGACACGACGCTCGAGCTCAACCGGCTGGATTTCGACGAGCAGCAGCTGATCATCCAGCTCGACAACTACCAGTTCCAGCGGTCGGAGCAAGACAACTACGGCGACGAACTCAAGTCGCTCGGCCTCAAACGGCTGAACAGCGACCGCGACTCCATCAGCCGCGAACTCGACACGATCGTCATGCGGCAGTATCCGCGCTTCATCAGCACGATGGGGATGAACTACCTCTATCAGCTCGACACGCTTCGCAGCGACAAGGACTTCTCCCACGACTTCGACCTCGACAGCATCAGCCGGACCCTCGCGCCCGAGGACGTGCGGCGCGTCACGCGACTGGCCGCCGAGAAGGCGTCGATGGGCGTGGAACAGGCGCATCTGCTGTCCCGCGAGACGGAGCGCAGCACCAACATGATCCGGCGCATCGACATCGAACGGATCATCAAGTTCACGCTCTCGCTCTCCTGCCTGCTCTTCTTCTTCGTGGGAGCGCCGCTGGGCGCCATCATCCGCAAGGGCGGCTTCGGCACCCCCGTGGTCATCTCGATCTTCTTCTACCTGATCTACTACATCATCGACATCATCGGGCGCAACCTGTCGAAGAGCGGCACGCTCACGCCCTGGGAGGGCACCCTCATATCCACGCTCATCCTGTTGCCGATCGGCATCCTGCTCACGCGCAAGTCGACGCAGGACTCCTCGCTCTTCAACTTCGATACCTACAAGGAGTTCTTCCGAAAGATCGGCAAGTGGATCGCCAAGCGCTTCCACCGCTTCATCAACCTGTTCCGGCGCGGCGGCGGACGCATCCGCATCGTCTATATGGGCACGCCCGATTTCGCCGTGGCGCCGCTCGAGAAGATCCTGGAGGCCGGCTACGAAGTCGCGGCGGTGGTCACCGCTGTCGACAAGCCATCCGGCCGCGGCCTTACGATGAACGAAAGCGCCGTCAAAAAGTATGCGGTCGCCCACAACATCCCCGTCCTGCAGCCGGAAAAACTGAAGGATCCCGAATTCCTGGCGCAACTGGCCGCCCTGAAGGCCAACCTGTTCGTGGTGGTGGCCTTCCGTATGCTGCCCAAGGAGGTCTGGCAGATGCCGTCCCTGGGAACGTTCAACCTCCACGCCTCGCTGCTGCCGCAGTACCGCGGCGCGGCCCCGATCAACTGGGCCATCATCGGTGGCGAGAAGTTCACGGGCGTGACCACCTTCTTCCTCGATGAACAGATCGACACGGGCAAGATCATCTTCCAGGAGTCCTGCCCCATCGAAGAATACGAAGACGCCGGCGATCTCCACGACAAACTGATGGTCCTGGGTGCCGACCTGGTGCTCAAGACCGTCGACGCCATCGAAAACCACCGCGTCAAACCGTACGAACAGACCCAGGACTTCCGCCGGGCCCTCCGGCTCGCCCCGAAGCTCACCCGCGACAACTGCCACATCGACTGGACCCGCAGTGCCCGCGACATCAGCCTGCTCATCCGCGGCCTGAGCCCCTACCCTTCTGCCTGGACCACCCTGGTCAAGGAAGACGGCACATCGCTGGGCGTCAAGATCTACGAAAGCTACGTCGTACGGACCGAAGACGACGGCACACCCGCCGGCACCATCACCACCGACCACAAGACCTACTTGGAAGTCCGCTGCGGCAAGGACGCCCTCCGCATCCAGAACCTCCAGCTGTCCGGCAAGAAACGGATGGACATCGCCCCGTTCCTCCTGGGCTTCCGTGAACCGGAAAAGTATCGGTTCGAATAACTATTTACCCGACAAATGTTCCAGACCGGCCCGGCGCAGGCCGGAGTCGGCGAAACGTTTTTCGAATTCCTGCTCCGACATCGACGACCAGTCTGTGTCGGTCATTTTTTCCAGTTCGGCGCGATGCGTCTCGAACTCCGGCAGCGGCGTGAGGGGTTTGTCCCACGGACAGACGCGCATGCATTCTTCGCAGCCGAAGCGCCAGCCGCGGCGGCTTTCCAGGGTGGAAAAGGTTTCGGGGAGCGGGTCTTTCGATTCGATGGTAAGATACGACAGGCATTTGGCGGCGTCGATTTCGAAAGGGGCGCGGAGCGCGCCCGACGGGCAGGCGCGGAGACAGGCGCCGCAGGCGCCGCATTCCGTGACGGCCAGCGGGGCGTGCGGAGCGAAACGGTCGGCGGGAATGTTGCATACGATCACGCCGATAATCGTCCGCAGGCCGTATTCCGGCGAAATGAAGAAATTGTTCTGTCCGATGAAGCCCAGACCGGCCTCCACGGCCCAGTAGCGTTCCAGCACCGGGGCGCTGTCCACGAACGGCCGGCCTTCGAAATCTGGAAACTGCGCTTTCAGATCCCGCATCACGGCAAACAACCGGTCTTTGACGATCTTATGATAGTCCACACCTTGCGCGAAACCAGCGATGCCGCCGCCGGCCGGACCGTAAGGCGCCAGGAAACAAAGGACGCTTTCCGCTCCCGGAACCAGCAGCGCCGGATCGAATCGTTTGTCCAGGTTCCGGGCAAGATACTCCATTCCGGCGTTTCTGCCTTCTTCGAGATAGCGGCCGAAAACCTCCCGGCGGGCTTCATCGACTTTTTCCACTTTCGCTGCTCCGAAATCGAGGAAACCGTATGCGCGTATGTCGATTTTTATTAAATTTGTGGACAAATCGAAAGTAAAACGTATAAAATAGTATGAAAAGGATTCTTGTTGTCGGAGCTGGCGGACAAATCGGTACCGAGCTCGTCCCGTATCTCCAGCATATTTATGGCGAAGATAATGTAATTGCCGCAGATTTGAAAGACGAACTCGTCGAAAAACTGGGCCGCGGCGCCATCGCGGAAAAGCTCGATGCGCTCGATGCCAAAGGCTTCAACGACATTGTCGAGAAATATAAGGTCGATGCGATTTACAACCTGGTGGCCCTGCTCAGCGCCAAGGGCGAGCATATGCCCGGCGTGGCCTGGCACCTCAACATCACGGCCCTGATCAACGCCCTGAACATCGCCCAGGCGCACCACTGCTCCATCTTCACCCCGAGCTCCATCGGCGCCTTCGGCCCCAACACCCCGCACGACAACACCCCGCAGGATACCATCATGCGCCCGAACACCATCTACGGCATCTGCAAGGTCACGGGTGAACTGCTGGGCGACTACCACTGGCAGCGCTTCGGCGTGGACGCCCGCAGCGTCCGCTTCCCGGGCATCATCTCCAACGGCGCCCTCCCCGGCGGCGGCACCACCGACTATGCCGTGGAAGTCTTCTACGA
>JAEEGH010016023.1_pt1 | contig 16178 bp, 8 predicted proteins | sample 9134181 | NCBI WGS metagenome assembly JAEEGH01 (sample SAMN16246544, study PRJNA631951) | gut metagenome | biome: gut microbiome; feature: rumen; material: DP-attached | host: Bos | place: Iran: Karaj | collected 2018-10
GGATTCTTCGGTGCTGAGTGCTTCGGCATCCTGGTCATCGACCTCTGGGCTGCAGCGTGTGGATTCGTCCTGTTCTTCGGCATCAAGAAGCTGCATGGACTGCGCGTCGACAAGCGTATTGAGGAGGAAGGTCTCGACATCTATGAACATGGAGAGGCGTGCTATAACTAAGTGAATAGTGAAGGTCGCGATTAAGTGAGAACAGAGCTAAGCTTGCTTAAGCTATGTCGAACACGAGCGAGCTCGATGTAAAACATCAATAGTGATAAGTAAAAAGTGATACGTACAAAGTAAAAAGATTGAAGGTATGAAAAAGATTGTATTATTCGCAATGGGTTTGGTCATGAGTATGACCACCCTTGCACAGGATGAGATTGAGACAACGGTTCGTGGTGACCTTGTAAGTAGTTACATCTGGCGTGGTCAGGATTTGGGAAGCACAGCCATCCAGCCGACATTAGGCGTAGGCTATAAGGGCTTGTCACTGACAGCATGGGGCAGCTACGGACTCGTCAATGCAGACGATGTCAAGGAGTTCGACCTGACGCTGGACTACACCATCGGCGGACTGAGCATCGGTATTACCGACTACTGGTTCAGCAGAATGGACGGTGGAGACCCCGACGGTCGCTACTTCAAGTATGAGGCCCACGGCACCAACCATGTGTTTGAAGGCTACATCGGCTACGATTTCGGCTTTGCAGCACTCCGTTGGTTCACCAATTTCGCAGGCAATGATGGTACTAACAAGGACGGCAAGCGAGCCTACAGCAGTTATGTAGAAGTAAACGTCCCATTTAAACTTGCTACGGTCGATTGGACTGCTACGGCTGGCGCCGTCCCCTACTGTACCACATCGTATGGAACGACTGGTTTCGCTGTCACCAACCTCGCCCTGAAAGCGACGAAGGACATCAAGATTACCGACTCGTTCTCCATCCCTATCTTTGGACAAGTGGTTGCAAACCCTTGTTCACAGAAAGCTTACTTAGTGTTGGGTCTATCGCTGCATCCATAAATTATCGAATACGTCCCAACATCTTAATACGGTGCTCGAAACTACCACGGTTGTCAAGAGCACCGTTTTTGATGCGTGCACGGTAATTGTAGATGGTGTTTACGGAATAGTGAAGGAATTCGGCTATCTTCGACGAGTCCTCAATGCCCAGTCGGATGAGGGCAAAAATACGTATCTCCGTCGTCAGACGGTTCTCCTCCTTAGGTTGTACCTGTGCCTCCGGTTTCAGCAAGGCATTGAACTCGCTGACAAAGGAAGGGAAGAGGTGCAGGAAAACAGAATCAAAATTCTGCAACAGTTCTTCTACTTCATGCTCTTTCAGCTCAGTAGACTTAGAGATACGATAAAGCTCTTCCAGTTCCTTGTTCTTCATCTTCTTGTTGACCATCTTCCGATAGTCGTCAATCTTATCGATATACTGTGAACAAAGACTCATAAATCGTCCAATGTATTCCTCCTTTACCTGATTACTCTCCATCAGCTGCTCGTTAAGCGAAGACAACTGCCTATTGAGCGAAGACAATTCCTCTTTCTGTGCCGCTAACTGAGTATTCGCTGAAGCCAATTCCTGATTTGAATCCCTAAGAGCATTACGCGCTGCAGCTAACTGTCGGTTACGACGATGCACAAAGAAGAGCATAAAGAGCAACAATAAGGCCAGGATGCTGATGGCAGAAAGGGTAACATAGAGCTGATGGGTTGTACGCTGGCTCTGACTCTTATATTCTTTAGCAATGTGGGTAAGCAGAGGCGATATCTGCCAGTTGCGCTGTCGGGAACCGTAACGGTTGGCACAATCACTGGTAAAGCTGATATAACGCGAAGCACGATCTATGTCACCACGCAGCATCAACTCGTTAGCTAACTCCCACATCGAGCCCTGGTCCATGGCCGCATTACGGATGTCAGCCAGTACCGACTCTACGAGCCAGTGCATCATCTGCGTGGAATCGCCCTGCAACTTATATTCAATATAACGGTAAAGAGCCGTGAGCGCATAGGGATGACTCCCCTTTTCAACATGCTTCAGCCACTCGTCGTTGATAGCCATCGCTGTTTTTAAATCACCCTCACCTTGAGCCTTAAGTTCGCGACGCAGAAAACAAGACTCATGGGTCGATGGCAAATATTGCAACATGAGTGTTTCATAATGTTTAGCCTTGTCGAGGAAATTCTGGCGCATGGTAGCCATGTGCGAGTAATAGCTGAGCTCACTATAAACATTGTTATAGGCCTCGTAGTAAGTTCCCAGAGAGAGGGAGTCGATACCCTCAATACGGACTGAATCGAGCACTATCAAACCCTCATCATACATACCTATATTGGAACAACGGATAGCCAGCAGCGAGCGACAACGAGCAGCATCGGAGCGACGTCCCATCTCATCAGCCAGGCGTATGCATTGATTCAGGAAATAAATGGCAGAATCGCTGACGAAGGGTTTATATAGCTCATAAAGCGTGAAATTCCGATCGTATTGGCGAGTCTTTGAAGGCTCTTGCTCAAGTGCACGACGTGCTTCTGCTATCTTGCGCTCGTGTTGAGCAACATAGATTGGAAAATAGGTAATAGCGTCATCGACAATCGTAAAATCTATCTCATCGGCTGCTGTGTGCAGCGTGAACAAAGTCAGAAACAGGATGTTTAATAATCTTTTCATTAGTAGCATGGTCTTTGTTTGGGATGGGCAAAGATACGAAGATTTTACCAAACCGCCAAATGTTATACCATAAAAAATGAGGGAGCATGCCATCACGCACACCCCCTCATCGACCAAACTACTTATTAAACCAAAATCTACAAAAAAACTATCTAAGTTCAAATGTTAATCGGGCAGGCAATTGAGCAGACGAAGTACCTACCAAGGCATCAAACTTGCCCGATTCTGCTTTCCACTGACCTGTGGCCTCGTCATAGAAACTGAGGGCGCTGCGGTCAATGGTCATCGAAACATGCTGGGTCTCGCCAGGCTGGAGGAAAACCTTGCGGAAGGCTTTGAGCTCCTTGACGGGACGGACCACTGAAGACTTCTGGTCATGGATGTAGAGCTGAACAGTCTCTGCACCAGCCACACTGCCTGTGTTGGTAACAGGGATGGTAAAGGTAATCTTGTCATCCATGGAGAGCTGCTTCTTGTCGGCGGCAAGTTTGCCAAGGCTGAAGGTGGTATAGCTCAGGCCGTGACCGAAAGGGAACAAAGGCCCACTCTTCACCTTTCTCTTCTCGCTGTTCACCTTGTCTATCCAGCGATAGCCCACGAAGATGTCTTCCTTGTATTCCTCGTCGATGATCTGATGACCTTCGCGCCAAGTACCTGGATAGGTTCCCAGCGCATGCGCACCACACTGGTCGAGTGAGGCATACCATGTGAAGGGCAGCTTACCGGATGGGTTGACATCACCCGCCAACACGCTGGCAATGGCCTCGCCGGCCTCTGAGCCGATGAACCAGGCCTGAACAACGGCAGTCACCTTGGCGAGCCAGGGCAGTTCGGCACCGTTGCCGGAAACATTGACATAGACCAAACGGGGATTGACCTTGAGGATGGCCTCAATCACCTCGTTCTGCGCATACGGCAGACCATAGGTTTTGCGGTCGTGGCCCTCGCAGTCCTGATAGTCGCTCTTGTTCAAACCTCCGACAAAGATGACCACATCGGCCTCGCGAGCCTTAGCAACAGCCTCGGCTGTCAACTCAGCCTGCGGACGGATGTCGTAGAGCGAACGTCCTACGGTGACACCGTCGTAGCTCTGAATCGTATCACCCACATAGCCACGGGCATAGTCAATATCTATACCTGCGAAGCGAGTACGAATGCCATCAAGAGGCAGAATCTCCTTCTGCACTTTCAGTGATGAGGATCCACCACCTACGGTCATCATCTTGATGGCATTCTCACCAACCACAAGAATGCGCTTGGTGCTGCTAAGGTCTATGGGTAATAGAGGATTCTTTGATCCTTTCAGCACATCATTCTTCAGCAGGACGATACCCTCCTGGGCTATCTTCAACGCTGCATCGTAATGACTTTCTGAGCATAGGAAACCGAAAGGTTTGTTACGCTGCATGGTGGTACGATAGAAGAGTCGCAGCACGCGGCGCACCTTCTCGTCGAGCTCTTTTGTGGAAAATTTACCCTCACGGATGGCCTTCTTATAAGACTCAGCCAAATAGTACATATCGTAGGCATTAGACGCACCTTCCGACAGACCGTTGGTCCATGAGCCGAACTCAAGGTCGAGTCCGTTCTTGACAGCCTCATCAGTATCATGGCAACCGCCCCAGTCAGAGATTACCACACCGTCGAAACCCCAATCCTTTTTCAGAATCTGGTTGAGCATCTTATCGTTATGGCAATTGTGTTGGTTCTGATAGATGTTGTAGGCACCCATGACGGCCCATGCACCACCCTCCTGAACGGCGGCACGGAAGGCTGGCAGATAAATCTCGTGGAGGGCACGGTCGCTGATGATGACATTCACCTGATGACGATATTCCTCATCGTTATTCATCGCATAGTGCTTCACGCAGGCTGCCACGCCCTTCGACTGCAAGCCCTGCACATAGGGTACCACCATGCGGGAGGCCAGCAGGGGGTCTTCACCCATATACTCGAAGTTACGGCCGCCAAGCGGAGTGCGGTAGATGTTCACACCAGGACCCAAGATGACATTCTTGCCGCGATAAAGGGCTTCCTCGCCAAGGCTCTCACCATACAGGCGAGCCAAGGATGGATTCCATGTGGCTGCAAGACAGGTAAGGGCGGGGAATGCCACACAAGAGTCGTTGGACTGTCCAGCCTGTACCCACTCGTCCCACAGCACGTCAGGGCGGACACCATGAGGGCCGTCGTCCGTCCACAAGTCAGGGAACCCTAGGCGCTTCACGCCGGGACTGGAGAACTTGGACTGGGCATGGATGACCGCTATCTTCTCGTCGAGTGTCATGCGGGCAAGTGCATCGTCGATGCGCTGCTCCACAGGCTTTGTCTCGTCAAGATAGACGGGCTTTTCTTGTGCTTGTAGTGGACTCAGACTAACCAAGCCCACTACAAATAAAGAGAGAATCTGTTTCATTGATTATTTTTTTTGGTAAACGCGGACATAATCTATCTCCATCGTACACGGCAGCGCACTTTCGTCTATTCCATAGGCAGCCCCCCAGTCACCACCCCATGCGAGGTTGAAGATGATGTAGAAAGGATCTTCGTAAGGCCAGTCGTCACGACCCTTGCCTGTGTTGTCATAAGATAGTTGTACCTGTCCATCCACATAGGTTGTGATGTTCTTAGCTGTCCAAAGGATAGAATAGATATGGAAATCATCCTCTGCACCTTCAAGATACATCTCATGAGTAACCTGTGTGCCATGGGTATGGACATGGGAATTGGCATGCAGGCTGGAGCTGACGTAGTTGGCATGTCCACCTACCTCCTCCATGATGTCAATCTCACCATCAGCAGGCCACGACTTGAAGTTGACGGGCATCATCCAAAAAGCAGGCCATGTGCCTTTACCCTTAGGCAATTTGATGCGGGCTTCGATATATCCGTAGGTCCAACCTTCATTTTGCTTGGCATAGACACGACCCGAATAAATCTTGCCGTTCTCCTTCAGGCAAGTGATACGCAACTTACCGTTTTTCAGTTCCGTTACCTTGGCTCCATCGGGAGTTATCTGGTTGACGTAGTTCTGCAACTCGTTATTTACCCATCCTGCTCCCTTCACCTCATGGGTCCAGAAGTCAGCATTCAGTGAGGGGCCATTGTCAAACTCATCCTGCCAAACCAGTGAGTAACCTTCAGGAACATTATATGGAGGTTCGGCTGATGCTGCCTGAGAAATAGTGATACTACTACGAGCAGAACCCGACATGATAATGACAGAACCAGTACGGGCACTAGCCTCAAGATTGGCAGGAACCGTCACTGTCACAGTACCCGACTGACCGATGGTGTTTTGGGCGACAACAGTAATGAACTTCTCATTGCTATAGGCATCCCATTCCTTGCCAGTGGTTCCAATCGTCACGGTGTATTCGCCACCGTCTGATGGTACATTAATGGCCGGTGTACTCACAGTAATGTTTGCATTAGGCGCAGTGCCACCCTCGTAATAAGAGTACTTATCGCTCTGGCAACTTGCGAACATCATGCTACAAGCCATCAAAAATGAATATATAATCATCTTCTTCATTGTTCTAAAATTATAACTGTTACTTAATTATTGCACCTCTTTGAATACAATCTTGCTGATCTTGACGTGAGTGCCTGATGGTGAACCGCCGAAGTCGAAGAATAGGCGGAGTACATTGGCATCCTTACCTTCCTTCAAGGAGACATTCATTTTCTTCAGGATGAATGGCTCGTCAGCAGTTATGTCGTGCTGTTCTACGAAGAAGTAGTTGTCATCACCACCGTCGGTAAGCTTCATGGTCACTGCAGGACAGTTCTGATCTGTCTCCATCATCAACTGGAAGTTATAGGTCTTGCTAGCACTTGCTGTCAGTTTGGTGTCGATGTGGAACTGACCCTGCCACTGCGAACCACCCAAGCCTTCGGGAAGCGTAATCTCATAGGCATCGCCCTTATGGGTAGCCTCTGTGTAGGAGATAGGTGACCAGCTGTTATCTGCGAAATAGTAACCGAAGGCATCAAACTTAGAACCGTCGTCAACAGCCTTCCAGAGATTGTCGGCATCGTCGTAGTCCATTGATACAGCCTCTTCGAAGTATATCTTGCTAATCTTGACATGAGTGCCACCAGGCGAACCACCGAAGTCAAAGAACAAGCGGAGCACTTCGGCATCCTTACCTTCCTTCAGTATAACACCCTCCTTTTTCAGGATGAACGGCTCATCGCCAGTCACATCATGCTGCTCTACGAAGAAGTAGTTGTCATCACCACCATCGGTGAGTTTCATCGTCACGCCTGGACAGTTCTGGTCCGTCTCCATCACAAGATAGAAGTTGTACTTCTTGGCAGCGCTCGCTGTCAATTTGGTATCAATGTGGAACTGGCCTTGCCACTGTGATCCTCCCAAGCCTTCGGGAAGTGTAATCTCATAGACATCGTCCTTATGGGTAGCCTCCGTGTAAGAGATAGGTGACCAGCTGTTGTCTGCGAAATAGTAACCGAAGGCATCGAACTTAGAACCGTCGTCAACAGCCTTCCAGAGGTTAGCGGGGCTGGTATAGTCCCAATCCATCACAGGAGCATCGGGATCGATGGGCTCGTCTGATGGTGGAACGGTTCCATCGTCATCGGCATGGTTCTTCAATACAATGTTAGAAACGTTCACCGTAGTTCCAGCTTGACAGCCGCCAAAGTCGAGTACCAACATCACCTTAGACATATCAATGCCAGGCATGTCGCTCTTCCAGAAGATATAGTCTTCGTTAGCCTTCAGGTCGATACGGTCTGTGAAGTAGAACACTCCGTCGTCGCCATCCAATACCAGTTTGACGGTAGCACCATTCAGGTCCTTGTCGCTGTTGAAGATAGCTGAGAAGTCGTAGTTATTTGCTGCACTGGTGGTGAGGTCGGTATGCATCTTTACCTGAGCCTGCCATTGATCGGTAGTAGCCTCAGGCAGCGTAATGGTGTAGTCGTTGCCTTTATCTACGAAACCGGGATCGGCTATTTGTGACCAACCGGGGGCATACCAGAACTCCATGACGGGTGTGACGCCCTTCCACATATTATACTGACTGTTGGCATCATAGCCTTCCCAAGTCTTCTCACCTTCCTCTGAAGTAAGGATAAAGCGCCATGCAATGCTGCGGTCGGGTTCGTCGTAAACCAGCACAATCTTCTTAGCTGACAGCGACTCGACGCGGAAAAGGGGATTGGCATACTGGTTGTCAGAACTGATATATGGGAAGAAGGTGTTAGGTGCCAACTTGATATAGGTTTGCTTTGACACATTGCCGTCGGCATCCTCCCAGTCAAGCTGTTCAAAACTCCAGGCAGCTGATTGCTCACCCAGTTCTACATCAATATCCTCGGCAGCGCCCCCACCCCAATGGGTACCTTTGTTGACATAAGTCAGACCGTCAACACCGGGGCTGTAATGAAAGGTGCCACCAGTACGGGTCTCATTGGTAAAGGTGATGCGGTCGTCGTAGATGCCAAAGGCCTTCTTTTCGTCAGCCTGGGCTGCCCACCAACCAGCACCGTCGGTGCCAGCAGGTCCACAAGCCAGGTGGGCATATTCCTTATTGGCTATACGCCATTCTTTGCCGGTAATGCGGCGAAAGTCGGCACTATAGTCTATCTTGGTCTCATTGAAGGTGTAGGTCTTGCTGAGGGCTCCCTGACTGAAACCATTATGGTTGCCCAGTTTCAAGGCTACGGTGTGAGTACCGGCCTCAGCGTTCATATATCCTACCTCGTTCAAAGTCGAATACTGAGTGCCATCGAGAATCCAAACAGGATAGGTTCCTGGCTTTGGACTATAGGTGGCTGTCATCTGGTTGTTTTCCTGATCAACGGTAATTTGGAAGTCTACACCCTCCATGGTCGGAATACCGTTGGGGTCGGCTCCTTCAAAGCTATCGGGGGAGCAGGCGGAAGCAAATCCTATAACCATTAAACAATAACCAATAGCCGTTATTGCATGGCGAATATTCTTGATTGTCTTTTTCATATCTTTCAACGTTTTATGTATTAATATTCGTTCTGTACAAGTGTTGGGTCTGCATCCATCTCCGACTGTGCCAGAGGAATGTGTTTCTTGTTAGGTGTCCAACTATTGGTACGATAACCATAAGTATCAGGAACGAGTACGGTGGTGGCCTTCTGGATTGCTCCGGGAATACCCTCAGCACGTACCAGGTCGAAGTAGCGCTTACCCTCGCCTACGAACTCCATGTGTCGCTCGGTAAAGATATCGTCAATGGAAACACCGTCGAGTGCAGGCAGTCCGGCACGGGCGCGTACCTCGTTGACATAGCCTGTAGCCTCAGCGACATTGCCTCCCGTCTGCAGCAACAGCTCGGCAGCGTTCAACAGCGTCTCGGCATAGCGGTAAATGCGCTTGTTGTTGTTATAGTTCACGTTCTTCGAGGTGGGACAGTCCTTGCAGTTCTCTAACGTTGGACGGTATTTCATCAACCAGATATGCGTATCTTGATAACGCTCCTTATAGGTAGCTCCACGAACATCCCAACAGGTAGCATCACGACGCAGGTCACCCTCGGCAAACATATTATAGGTTTCCACGCGAACGGGCAGGAATCCCCATCCGTCCATGCCGCTCCAGAGCTCGTCAGAGTATCCATTGGGCGAGCAGAGTGTGGGGAATACCGTACCACCGGCGTTAAGGGCAGCCTCGCCCCAGTCACGCTGTGCCTGGTCATCGTTATAGTTAATCTCGAAGATGCTCTCCGAGCACCACTCACCACTCTCTTCCCAAAGGGCAGCATAGCTGGGGTTGAGCGAGTATTCGGGGTTATCGATGATTTCTTTCATATACTTGAGAGTCTGAGAATAACGCGAGGTATCGTTCTGATACATCACCATCTCGGCATAGAGCATATAGGCGAACGCCTGACTGACACGACCTGCTTCGGCAGCACTCCAGCGCATGGGCAGCACATTGGAGGCGATGATTTCGTCGAGCTCGGCAATGAGCAAGGCGTAGATTTCGTCGGCCTTCAACTGCGGTGCGGTATAAGGCAATGCGAGGTTCTCGAGATAGAAAGGCACATTGCCGTAGTAGTGCCACAGGATATTATAGTAGTACACGCGAAGCAGACGGGCCTGCATCTGCATGGAAGTACGGAACTGGTTGCTGGCTCTTCCTGGCCATCCGGAATACTTGATGGCGTCGTTGCAACGCTTGATACCGCTGTAGAAATCACCCCAGAGGGTTGCCAGCGTATAGTTGCTGCTACCTTCAAAGTTAAAGAGACGCTGCCAGTGCAGGTTGTCTGTGGCAGTCTCGCCGCCTACCCAGAAGTCGTCGCCCATAATCTCTGCATCGATGGTCAGGTCGTTATAGGCTACATTGTCCCAGTCAGGCCAGTGCAACGGAGCATAGGCTGAGGTAAGGGCCTCGTTGAGGGTCTCCTCGGTGGTATAGTATTCTTCCAGAGGCTCACCCTTCGGATTCTTAACCTCCAAGAAGTCTTCGCTGCAGGCTGTAAATGTTGCTGCTAAGCCACAACCCACGAGCACTGCGCCGAATGTTTTATATATTTTCGTATTCATAATAATCTATTTCTTATTAAAGTGAAACATTGAAACCGATGGTATAAACGCGAGCTTGTGGATAGATTCCATAGTCTACACCGGTAAACTGGGTATTATGACTTTGTGTATTGTTGTCGAATCCGGCACCAATCTCAGGATCGAAGCCCCAGTATTTAGTCCATGTAAACAGATTCTCGGCACGGGCATAGACACGGAAGCGGCTGATGCCTACCTTATTGGTAATGTGGCGAGGCAGGGTATAGCCCAGTGTGAGATTCTTCAGGCGAAGGTAGCTGCCGTCGTGAACATACATATCACTAACTACCCAACTGTCGCTGTTGCCGATGGCGGGAACAGTGTTCGAAGTGCCTTCGCCGGTCCAGCGGTCCAGCACCCAGGTGGGGAAGTTTCCTGACGATATATCCTGACGATAGGTCGCGTCGAACACATCCATACCACTGACACCCTGGAAGAAGACGCCGAGGTCGAAGCCTTTCCATTCTGCATCGAAATTCAGACCGTATGACCAGGTAGGAATACCATTACCGATGTTGGTACGGTCTTCGTCGGTTATCTTGTTGTCGCCATTGATATCCACGAAGCGGAAGTCGCCGGGCTTAGACTTAGTACCGTATTGGCTATTATATGCATTGGCCTCTGCCTGATTCTGCAAGATGCCATTGGTCTTGTAACCATAGAAGAAGGGGAAAGGCTGTCCGTTTTCGGCACGTGTGCCACCGCCGCTGAACTGCGAGATGCCATAGTTCAGGAAACCAGTATCGTTACCGATGTTGGTCAACTCGTTTTTCAGATAGGAGGCATTGCCCTTGATGGCGAAATGCGCATCGGCAATGTTCCACTTGTAACCCAGCTCAAACTCAACACCGCTGTTCTTCATGTCACCTACGTTGGCCAGCGGACGACGCTCACCGACATAGCTTGGAATAGGCATATCGATAATCATGCCATTGGTCTTCTTGACGAAATAGTCGACAGAGAATGTGAGCTTGTTGTTCCAGAAAGCCAGGTCGAGTCCGAGGTCGGTCTGTTCGCTCTCCTCCCACTTCAGGTCTTCGTTAGCCAGACGGTCAGCCTTCGAGCCGTAGGTCATCGAGGCAATGCGTCCGAAGTAGTAGTTGCTGCTTCCGCCAAGACTGGTCAGTGTGGTATAGGCAAAGTCGCCGATGTTGTCGTTACCGTTCTTACCCCAGCTGGCGCGCAGCTTCAGGTTGGTGAGCCAGTTGCGTGTGCTCTCCATGAATTTCTCGTTCATGACATTCCAACCTACTGAGAAAGAGGGGAACGTACCATATTTATTATTAGCACCGAAACGGCTGGAACCATCACGACGAATCGTGAACTGAGCCATATAACGCTCATCGTAGTTGTAGCTCAGACGGGCAAAGAGCGACGTCAGTCTGTGTTCGGTGAAAGGAGCACCCCATGCACCTACCAGGCTCTTGGCACCGGTAATCTTTCCGTCGGCATCGGTGGAAAGCTCCAGGTCGCCACCCGTGGTATAGTCGATAGAGGGTTTGTCTACATTCACCAGGTTCCAGTGTGAGCCACCCAGCTCGTCACCCTTTGTCTTCAGGGCACTCTGTCCCAGTACCACACCAATGGTGTGCTTGCCGATGGTCTTATCGTAGGTCAGGGTGTTCTCTATCTGCCAGGTAGAGTTGTTACCCTTGTAGCTTGTTGCCGAAGTATGGTCAGCATTGTTGTTTCCAGAGAGATAGTATTTCTGCTTGACAGCGGCATCGTAGCCCCAGAAAGAGAGCTCTGCGCTATAAGTGAAGTGATATTTCAACTCGTCAAACAACTGTAAGTCTATCGAGAACTTAGGCATGAACTTATGACTCCAGTTCTTAGTGGGGTTACCCTGCATCATGGCGATGGGGTTGTTCTGTTCATTATAGCTGCCTACGAATCCGGGCACGGTATATGGATTGCCTGCCTCGTCGGTATAAAGGTCAAAGGCTGAATAGCGGTCTATCAAGTCTTGAGCCATCTGCCCCCTTAAGGTAACAGGAAGCACAGGAGCCAAGTAGAGTGCTGAGCCCAGAGGAGAGCCCCATGCTGAGTTGCTGTCCACACCCGTGTTGTGTACACGCATATAAGAAAGGTTGGCACCAATGTCGAGCTTGTTCAGGAAGTTGCGTTCCTTCGAGTCATCCAGCACGTTGAACTGGTTGTTCGAACGGACGGTCAGACGGTCGTAGTTTGACTGGCCATAGTTACCTCCAATGATACCATCCTGGGTAAAGTAACCCAAAGAGAGGTAATAGTTAACCTTCTCAGAAGCACCGCTTACGCTGACGTCATGCTGCATGATAGGTGCATTGTCGTTGAACAACAGGTCCTGCCAATTGGTTCCGAAACCTGTTACTGCGTCGCCATTGGCATCCACCAGATTATAGGGGTCGGCATAGATGGGAGCCTGTCCTCTTCCCACAGCACGCTCGTTCTGCAGAATGGCATAATCGGTAGCACCCGTCACATCGCGCTTCTTCCAAGCACTCTGCCATCCATACGAGAAGTTGTAGTTGATGGTGGCCTTGCCTATCTTACCTTTCTTGGTAGTCACCAGAATGACACCATTGGCAGCACGCGCACCATAGATAGCACCAGATGCAGCATCTTTCAGCACTTCGATACTCTCAATATCATTGGGATTCACGCTCTCCATACCATTCTGGTCGGTAGGCATGCCGTCTATAATATAGAGAGGTTCGGAGTTGTTGATGGTGCCGATACCACGGATACGTACCATTGATTTGGCACCCGGCTGTCCAGAGGCTGAAGTCACGTTCACACCAGCGGCCATACCCTTCAGGGCATCTTCGGCACGTAGACGTGTCTTTCCGTCCAGGTCGTCAGAGGAAACCTTGGCAATAGAAGCCGTTACGACACTCTTCTTCTGAACACCATAACCGATAACCACCACTTCGTCGAGTAGCTTGTCATCTGGTTTCAGATTAATTTGAATACCATTTCTTGCGGCTACCTCCTGTGTGATGTAGCCCACATAGGAAATTGCAATCGTCGCGCCCGCGCTTACCTTTAGATTGAATTTACCATCGTAATCGGTAATGGTTGCGTTCTGAGGATTGCTTTTTTCTACAACAGTCGCGCCGATCACGGGTTCCCCGTTCTCGTCGACCACAGTGCCCAAGATGTTTTGGGCGAAAGATGCCATAGACACCATCAGTGCCAATAACATCATTACAAACCTGCTTTTTTTCATACTTAATTAGTTAGTGTTGTTATTTGTAAGTTAGAGTTTACCCTTTGTTAGGTTATCGGCGGCAAAGATATGAAAAAAAAGTAGTGCCCACAACAGTTGTTAATAAGAAAAGTGGATGACTAAGCCGTACAAAAAATATAAATCATTGATTTTCAGTATAATAAAAATAACCCTCCTAAAAAAAAGAGTGGACTAAATATAGAGGTGTAAATCGTACATTACTCGACTTTTTTCGCCATTTTGGGGGCTTTCCAGCATTGATACTAAAAGGATGTGAAGCAGACTCCCCCAAACAGTCTGAACACCCAAAAGTAACAAATTGCAAGCAAAACATATTGCTTTGTGTCAAAAAGAAAGGAATTTAGTCATCAACCCGCTTCCAAACTTTACACTTTATCAGTTTCGAGCGTTTTTAACAATCAAAAGCCTCTCCTTCTCATCCTATTGGTATCAGAAAGCCTTATCTTTGCAATCCATAAATACTGTTTTTGATTTATGGACACAAAATACATTTTCGTTACGGGCGGTGTTGTTTCCTCGTTAGGAAAGGGCATTATCTCGGCCTCTATAGGCAAATTGCTGCAAGCACGCGGCTACAAAGTAACTATCCAGAAGTTCGATCCCTACATCAACATCGACCCAGGGACCCTCAATCCCTATGAGCACGGCGAGTGCTACGTGACGGAAGATGGATTCGAGACCGACCTCGACCTAGGTCACTATGAACGTTTCACGGGCATTCATACTACCCGCAACAACAGCATCACCACGGGTCGCATCTACAAGACCGTCATCGACCGCGAACGGCATGGCGACTACTTGGGCAAGACCATCCAGGTGGTGCCTCACATCACCGACGAGATCAAGCGGCGCATGCTCCGCTTAAGTGAAAAGGGAACAGTGAAAAGTGAAAAATTTGCTGCCGCCGAAGAAGATTTAGATTTCGTCATCACCGAGGTGGGTGGTACCATCGGCGACATCGAGAGTGCGCCGTTCATGGAGGCCATCCGACAGTTGCGCTGGCAACTAGGTCGCGATGCGGTTTGCGTACACCTCACCTACGTACCTTATCTGAAGGCTGCCGATGAGTTAAAGACCAAACCCACCCAGCACTCCGTGAAGGAACTGCAAGGCATGGGTATCCAGCCCGATATCCTCGTACTCCGTACTGAACGCCACCTCAGCGACTCGATACGCCTGAAGGTGGCCTCCTTCTGTAATGTCGACTTGGAGTGTGTGGTGCAGAGCGAGGACATGCCCAGCATCTACGAAGTACCCGTCAGCATGCAGAAACAAGGGCTCGACGCAGCCATCCTTCGCAAGATTGGCATTCCTGTTGGCGAGACGCCATCGATGCAGTCGTGGCACAACTTCCTCGACAAGCAGCGCAATGCCAAGCGCGAGGTGCATGTGGCTTTGGTGGGCAAATACGACCTGCAGGATGCCTACAAGAGCATCCGCGAGAGTCTCAACTTGGCCGGCATCTACAACGATGTGAAGGTCCGCATTCATTTCGTTAACAGCGAAGACATAACCACCGAGAATGTCGCCTCGAAGCTCGACGGCATGGCAGGCATCATTGTTTGTCCAGGCTTTGGTCAGCGTGGCATCGAAGGCAAGATTATCGCTGCGGAATACACCCGTACGCACGATATTCCTACCTTCGGCATCTGTCTCGGTATGCAGATGATGGTCATCGAGTTTGCCCGCAATGTCTTGGGCTACAAGGATGCCAACAGCGCTGAAATGAATCCTGACACCCCGCATAATGTCATCGACATCATGGAGGAACAGAAAAGCATCACGCAGATGGGTGGCACCATGCGACTGGGTGCCTATGAGTGCGAGCTCGCTGCCGACAGTCGTGTTGCGGAGGCCTATGGAAAAGTGAAGACCATTCATGAGCGCCATCGCCATCGCTATGAGTTCAACAATAAATACAAGGAAGAATACGAGTCCGCTGGCATGAAGTGTGTGGGCATCAACCCCGCTGCCGACCTCGTCGAGATTGTCGAGATACCCGAGAAGCGCTGGTACATCGGTGCGCAGTTCCATCCCGAATACTCCTCAACGGTGCTCCATCCGCATCCGTTGTTCATGTCGTTCGTGAAGGCGTGCCTCGAGAAATAAATAGTAAATCGTCCAACGATAAATTGTAAATCGTAAATTGTCCAATAGTAAATTAGAATTATGTGTGGAATAGCAGCTATATTAAACGTACATGAGCAGACGCATGAGTTGCGTGATAAAGCTCTGAAGATGAGTCAGAAAATCCGTCACCGCGGACCCGACTGGAGTGGTATCTATTGTGGTGGTTCAGCCATCCTTGCCCACGAGCGATTGAGCATCGTGGACCCAGAATCAGGCGGACAACCCCTTTATAGTCCTGATAAGAAGCAGGTGCTGGCCGTCAATGGCGAGATTTACAACCATCAGGAGATCCGTCGTCGCTATGCCGGTCAGTATGAGTTCCAGACGGGCTCCGACTGCGAAGTCATCCTCGCCCTCTATCGCGAGAAGGGTATCAATTTCCTCGAAGACCTCAGTGGCATCTTCGCCTTCGTACTTTACGACGAGGAGAAGAACGAGTTTCTCATTGCCCGCGACCCCATCGGTGTGATACCTTTATATATAGGCTACGACAGCGACGGCACCGTCTATGTGGCCTCCGAACTGAAAGCCCTCGAGGGTCAGTGTGAGCGTTACGAACCCTTCCTGCC
>JAEEGH010016024.1_pt1 | contig 16178 bp, 19 predicted proteins | sample 9134181 | NCBI WGS metagenome assembly JAEEGH01 (sample SAMN16246544, study PRJNA631951) | gut metagenome | biome: gut microbiome; feature: rumen; material: DP-attached | host: Bos | place: Iran: Karaj | collected 2018-10
ATTTGGAGAACAAAATAAAGGTTCTTTGAAATATCGAATATTTTTTTTATAGATAATTTTGAAATTTTCAAAAAAGTTTCTATAATATAAAATGTTAGTTAAAATATGGCGGTATAGTTTAGCCCGGTGAGAATTCGTGGTTTGGGACCATGAGACGAGCGTTCGAATCGCTCTGCTGCCACAAATGATTTGGAACTTTGGCGTAGCCGGTGCGCGCGCTTGTCTGAAGAGCAAGAGGACTCTGTTCAACCCAGAGAGGTTCCGCATAATTAAGTTCTTTGAAATAATGAAAATTTTTAATTGAAAAAATATACTTCAATAGTTCAATTCATTATTATTAATTATAGAATATCTATATTAATATATGAAGAAAGAATTTGAAGTTGTATGCAAGAATTGTGGAAAGCACTTTAAAGTTGTTGAAAATGAATACAGATTTCCAATAAAAGGAGATAAGTATTTTTGTTGTAGAAGTTGTGCTAACACAAGACATCATTCTGAAGAAACAAAAAAGAAAATTTCATGTAATATGAAAGTTTCAAATAGATATGTCGAATATGAAATAAAAAGAAAATCAAAAGAAAAATACATTTGTGGTTCTAAAGAATTAAATGATTTGCATATTGAAATTTCAAAACATAAATCTCCAAAATACTTTAAAAAATTTATACCATTTGGGTTAGATATTTCAAAATTATACACTGTTGATTTTATAGAAGAATACAAAAAAATAAAAAGTATTTTATTTAATGAATATGTTGTAAATTGTTTGTCACCAAAAGATATTTATATAAAGTATAATTGTTTCGAATATTTCAATAATTCTGAAACTTTGTTACATGTATTTAAAGATATGGGATTTCCAATTAGAGGTTATTCAAAAGCATGTATAAATTCTTGGATTCATGGAAAATTGATTGCTCTAGAAGATAATGTTCATTATAAACAACAATGGCATACAACATGGAATGGTAAAGAAGTATTTTTAAGATCATCATATGAATTAGATTATGCTGAAGAATTAGATAAACAAAAAATTGATTATGATGTTGAAGCATTAAGAATTAAGTATTTTAATACAAAAGAAAATGAATATCGATGTGCAATACCTGATTTTTATATACCATCTAAAAATATGATTATAGAAATAAAATCAAATTGGACATTAGATATACAAGAAATGAAAGATAAAGTAAAAGCATATATTGAGCTTGGATATAAAGTAAAAGTCATATGTGATCATAAAGAATTAAAAATTTAAATGGAGCTCTCGTATAGCTGGTGCGTACGCTGGACTGAATACAGGTGAAAAAAACATCTGAAACCAAATTATCTTGGTAATATTGGAATATTAAGTAGTTCGAATCTAATACCAAGATCAAATCCAGAGGAAGTGGTTCGATTCCACTGGGCTCCACAGGTCAAGTGGTCGAGAGGTCAAAGGCAACGGTCCGCAAAATCGTATAATCGTGGGTTCGAATCCCACCTTGACTTCAATAAGTTCTTTTAAATATGTCTCCGTGGCCAAGTTGGTAAGGCACTGGTCTGCAACACCATTATCGTGGGTTCGAGTCCCTCCGGAGACTCAATATAGGTAAGTGGCCGAGTGGTTGAAGGCGGCAGTCTCCAAAACTGCATTGATGATCATCAGCACGTGGGTTCGAATCCTGCCTTACCTGCAAATTAAGTTCTTTGAAACTAATATAGGTGCGTCTTCCAAGGGTAGGAAAGCGGTCTCCAAAACCGTCAATGAGGGTTCGAATCCTTCCGCACCTGCAAAAAATAAATCTTATAGAGACTTTGAATTAATTGAAAAAGATTCTATATTATTTATATAAAATTTAGTTCTTTGATATGGGGAGTTGGCAGAGTCTGGCTGATTGCACCGGTCTTGAAAACCGGAGGCCGCCGCAAGGTGGTCCGGGGGTTCGAATCCCTCACTCCCCGCTTAATGCAGTTCTTTGACATGTTGGAAATTGCTATTAAAGATACAGGTTGGATCTATTGAGAAATACATCCAACCACATGGAGAGGTGCCGGAGTGGTTATAATGGCCTAGACTAGAAATCTTGTGTGACTTCCAAGTCACGTGGGTTCGAATCCCACCCTCTCCGCAAACAAGTAATTCAATTTAATTGAAGATCTTGTTTAAATTAAAACAAGTAGTCAAGATAAGGGTTACTTCGAATTTAGCTCATTTGGTAGAGCATCAGCATGAAAAGCCGAGGGTAATTGGTTCAACTCCAATAATTCATTATTTATAAGTCCCTGTCGATATTCTCTTGTTAACTTATGCGGTAGTAGCACAATTGGTAGTGTGTCAGCTTGCCATGCTGAAGGTTGCGAGTTCGAGTCTCGTCTACCGCTCACTTTAAATGTATCAGACACACGTTCTGGTCGTCCAGTAATGGAAAGTATTTGAATCCAAGAATATGCCACCAAAGTAGCGTTCAGGGTAAGTTTGTTAAATATGACGTCTATGTTAACAGATGTAGTCGCGGGTCAAGAATGTGAGCCCACAGCCTGATGAAACGGTGTCCGGTTTGTATTTAGATACAAAAGATGTAGAGCAGTCGATTCCGTGAGGAGCCATAGCCGGTAAGCAACTGGTGTGTAAAATTGTGCAAGTGCCTAAACGCAGATAACCGTTAGTTCGGTTACACCTGCCTGCCTCGCCTCTATTGCTTGGATTAACTTCGGTCCCTTAGCGCAGCTGGTTAGAGCAAATGACTCATAATCATTAGGTCCAAGGTTCGAGTCCTTGAGGGACCACAGTTCACCTAACTACAGGAAGTAATTGCCCCTAAAGACTGGTGATTATCACATATCCCAATAGAGCTCTTGGGCTATCATGTGGAAGTCATGCGTTTTAGATCCCGAGGAGTTTTTCGATATTAAACTCCAAAGAGTCCCTGCTTCGGAAGCGTACGAGGTTCGAGTCCTTGAGGGACCACAAATATATTATAAGGATTATGCAAATAGTTCCTATTGAATATTATGATTGGGATCATCCAGGCGATGATGGTTATGATGTAGCTATAGATGACGTATCTATAACTTATTCACAAAATGACGATGAAGACTCTAATGAAGCTCAATCTATAACAATATCATCAAGAAACAATGGCGCAGGAAGATATCTAAACATAAAGACAGACAGTTGGTCATTTGAATCTATAGAACAACTTGAGATATTGATTAATGATTTTAGAAAGCGCTCATTAATGGATAATTAAACAAAATGTGCAGAATTAGTCTAATGGCAAAACATTGGCTTCCCAAGCCGAAGACACGGGTTCGATTCCCGCATTCTGCTCAAGTTGAAATGAAAGTTTCAATCTAAGTAGCGCGATGTTCTTAAATGTTGTTTCCATCGGCTGCTTAAACAACATTCGGTTTCTAAGTTAGGTTCGGTTAGTAACTTAGCGGTTGATGACTTAACGTGAAAAGTCTAGGAGTCTGCAGCTCTGAAACAGTTAGACTTCTGTAAAAAGTCAATATGGGCCTTTAGTGATAGTTGGCTAGCACGGGAGCTTTGCAAGCTCTTAGGAGGGGTTCGAGTCCCCTAAGGTCCACAGTAATAAGAGTTTTGAAAGTTCTCAGATACTAAATTGCTATTAAAGCAGCCTAAACTTTAGGTAGATAACAAAAACTTTCATCATTTGGGCTTGCATGTACCAAGGCTGGCGATGAACCCTTGCAAGGTTTGTGGGAGAGTTCGATTCTCTTCAGGTCCACAGCTTATAAAACCTCTTACAAATATTCCATGGAAATATTTGTGATAAGTAGTCTGAAAGGTCTTTAGATGTCGTTTTATGGTGCCAATCTGCATGTTGTATACAAATAATTCGAAACAATGCTAGATGGGGCGGTTTGGAGAAACCGGCAGAATAAAATTCTCCTTTATGCTCGAGTGGCGGAATTGGCAGACGTGCTAGATTAAGGATCTAGTGGGAAGTAACAGTACCGTGTGGGTTCGATCCCCACCTCGAGTACAAATACCGTACGTAGTTTAAGTCATGAGTTTGACACGAAGAAAGAAACCTTTTAAGTACTGAGTCGAAGAAAACTTTTAAGGGGCAATTCCTGAGGAGTACCGATATCTGGTGAAACCTGAAGAAACCATGACTTAAAGCAAGGTAAAGACCTGGTGAAGGGATTATTACGGTTGCCCTTTAAACAAGATGCACTCACCAATAATCTTGCTTGATAATATGCCCGCGTGGTGGAATTGGCAGACACGCCTGACTTAGGATCAGGTCCATATGGGATTGTGGGTTCGACTCCCACCGTGGGTACAAAACTAAACATATACATGAAGAGGATTGGTTCGACTCCTTGGTGTAACGGTAGCATACTTTATGAATCTTACAAGAGAATGTTTAGTTTTTTAAAGCCCGAGTGGCGGAATTGGTATACGCGGTAGACTCAAAATCTACTGGCCGTGAGGTCGTGAGGGTTCGATTCCCTCCTCGGGTACAGTTGGTGGTTTGGTAGTCATGAATGCCATTCCGACGTAAGGCCAGGTCCTCTGTCGGCCTGGGGAAATCGTAAGCGTTTCATATCCGTAGTAGTTCAGGATATTCCGTGGTTCAGAAGATGCGCCGAAGGACGAGGAGCCTGAAAATTCGAAGAACTACCCTCCTTTCTTTTTAATCTATACAAAGGACACAGGTGTCTTAAACAAGCATCAGAAGTTAATGTAGGCTATACATAATGGATAGAAACATGATAGTGAAATGTAAATATAGATTATAATGCCTCCATAGTTCAAGGGATAGAACAACTGCCTTCTAAGCAGTTGATCTGGGTTCGAGTCCCGGTGGGGGTACAAACTAATGCTCTCATAGTTTAAGGGACAGAATAGAAGTTTCCTAAACTTTTGGTTTGGGTTCGAGTCCCAATGAGAGTACAAAGCTTAGGTTCAGCTAAAGTAACTAATGGTCCAAGACAACTGGATAGGTTCTATCACTGAAACATAAGACACAGGACACAGGGAAGCTTGGTAAGAAGTACCAAAACATACGAAACTTCTTATATGCCTCGTTAAGCTAACGGATAAACTGAATGGCTACGAACCATTTCTTGGGGGTTCGAATCCCTCACGGGGTACTTAGTCAAACTAAAACATCAGCCTCTGCGAACATAAAGAGAAGCGTAAGCTGATGCAATGTAGAGGTTCCTTCTCTATCCTGTCTACTAAGTTTGACAAAAACATAGCAACGAAGCTTTGCCTAATGAAGCCCTGGATTTTACTGGGAGTAAGTTCTACAAAATTTGAACCGTTGCTTTATTAGTTCTATATTAATATATAAACTAGGTGTAGTGAAGTCCGGTTATCATACTTGATTTGGGATCAAGTGATCGCGAGTTCGAATCTCGCCACCTAGACAATGACATGGAGGCGTACCCAAGTTGGTGACGGGGGCAGTTTGCTAAACTGTTAGGGCGGCTAATCACCGTCGCGGGGGTTCGAGTCCCTCCGCCTCCGCAAATTCTGATAGCAATCATTAAGAGATACTTCGTTTCCTCCAAAATTCGGGAATATAGTTCAATAGGTTAGAACGCTTGATTGCAAATCAAGAGGTTTGGGTTCGAGTCCCTCTTATTATTTTCTCTTGTGAGACTTTCTTCAGAATAATTCATCCTGATGTATATCAGTTGGTTTAGATGGCAATCCTGATAAGATTGAGGTCACTGGTTCGAGTCCAGTCATCAGGACATATATCGGCTTGTAGCTCAGTTGGTTAGAGCGACGCTCTGATAAGGCGTAGGTCGTTAGTTCGATTCTAACCAAGCCGACAATATCCAATTCATTTGGATTACAACATATCCAATAGCCAGTAGAAAAGCTACTTCGACAATTTAAAATTTTATGGGAAAATTCAACAATTTCATTTATCTTTTCTACAATTTCTTTGGATAATAAAATAGAGGCACATTAAAAAGACGGCGTAGGTTCGACTCCTATCCTGTTAGTTGCAGTAGTTCAAGGCGGTGAGAATATTTTAATGTAAAATTCATATTCAGTCTAGAATGATATGTTGGTCTCTAATATGGCGAGGTAGCTCAGACGGTTTTAGAGCGTCGGATTCATAACCCGGAGGTCGAGAGTTCGAATCTCTCCCTCGCTACATAAGAGATACTTGGAGATGCTACTTTATAAGTAACTTCGAAGCTATGCTTATAAAAAGGGCACTCAGAGGAGTTAGTTTTAAAGACCTTTTGACGAGTTCATTTGGTCAAAATACCAGGTAACAATTCTATAATTGTGCACGATTATAGATGCTCTTTTTCTGATGGTGGACGTAGCTCAGTTTTGGTAGAGCGCTAGATTGTGGCTCTAGTGGTCGTGGGTTCGAGCCCCATCGTTCACCCAAACTTAATTATAAATTTAAATTCATTAAAACTATGGGAAGTGATTTTAATTTCTTGTAGGTTTCTAAGTTGTTGAAGCCTCCTTGAAGTCAAGTTGTAATTTGAGTACAATAGACTACTAAGTAGTTCGTGCTCGGTAGGTTTATCAATTCAAAAAATTATAAAAATACTTAAAATTTACAACTATGACACAAAAAGAAAAATTCATGCTTTTAAAGCAAATTATCAAAGAAAGAGCAGAACTTCAGAGAGTTCTTAAAGCAAACCGTAAGACCGTTAATTTCAAAGGTCAACGTACCGAGATTGAGTTTGATATGACTCGTAAAACTACAGATGAAAAATTTGAATACAAGAAAGTCAAACTTAGTTCAATGTATGCAGCAAAATATGTTAATCCATTTAACTATTATTGCAATTATGAATACATTGATGGTAAACATTGGTATTTGACAGAATCAAGAATTCCAGGTTTTGCTCAATATGAGTTCCATTCAACTACAGAAATCATTGCTGATTTGAATTTCTTATACAGAGTTCTTCGTAATGAAAGAAAGACTGTAAAGAAGTCACAGGAGTTGATTGATAATTGGAACAAAAACTATCAGAACACTTATTTGAAAAAAGCTTATGATTGGATCAAGAAAGATGAAGAATAATAAAAGACTCTATGTATTGGTCGACGAGATGTTAGATCCAGTATATGGAGCAGTCCAAGGAGGTCATTGTGTCGCTCAATACATGATTGACAACAAGTTCAACAGAGATTCATGGGACAATGAATATCTTATTTATCTTTCAGCTAATGTATCTTTATGGAAACATATATTGTTGAATAAAGGAAAGAAGATTTCTGAATTTCATGAACCAGACTTAGGTAACAAATTGACTTCTATTTGTTGCGTAGACAATGGTAACACTTTCAAGCGTCTTCCATTGTTGAGAGCTTAAGAGGCATTAATTAAGTGGGTGGCTTTGGCCACCCAAAAATCTAACAAGGTTCTCTACCTTATAACAAATATATCTTATTAAAAAAATGAGAGAATATTCATTTCATGGTAGAGAAAACAAAGCTACATCAGAACATCTTAAAAATGGAGAGACTTGTAGAGTAACGGGTATCGGTAATTCAATGACCCCGATATTAAAGTCAAGACAAGATGTTATTTGTGAGCCTGTTACGGAATTAACCGAATTGCATAAACGTGATATTGTTCTTGCAAAAGTCAATGGACGTTATTATCTCCATTTGATACATGCAATTAAAAACGATTCACAATTTCTGATAGGTAATAATCATGGCCATATGAATGGCTGGATTTCAAAATCTAATATCTTTGGAAAGGTAGTTGAAATTCTTTAAGCTTTGTTGATTTGGGTTCAAATCCCATAAATGGATCAAGGAGAGAACCTTGTTTATGCTCGCGTACGCTATTGGTTAGCGAGCTGTCCCTAAAACAGATGTAAGTGGGTTCGATTCCTACCGTGAGCACAAGCAGTTTCCAATATGTTATAGAGTGTCTACCATTCTATTATTTGGGCAAGATGTATGACATATGTTGTACATCTTTTTTATTATTAACTAAAATAAATTTTATAAATATATGAAATCAATTCTCAATTATATTAATGAATCAATGTCAAAAATACCACAAAATACTTTTGCTGGTTGGCTTATACATAATTTTGACTTGAAATTAGCAGAAGAAGTTCTTAAAAATGATATATCAAGAGTCATAAGACTTAAATCCGGACAATTTGACTTTTTAGCTCATTATGAAGAAGATGCAGACATATATATTATATATAAACAAATAGATAGAAAAAACTCAAGAATGACATTTTCTTCAAATGAATTAGATAATGGAGAGCTAAAAATTAAAGATAAGCCTACAATAAACACATACATTGCTTATTTTTTGAACAATAAACTTAATTTAGTAGAAATTAGTAAAATTGAAAGCCTTATAAATGATAAAAATGAAGTTGATTTGAATAATATTGAGTCTATTGATAAAATAGATATGACTCAAGAACAAGTTGAAAAATATAATGAAGTTTATGAAATTTATGACAATATAAGTCCTAATGATAAAAATTTCAATAAAAACTTTAAGCAATTACCACAGTTTGAAGAAATACGTGATTTAATAAAATAATAAAGTGGTGTCTACCATTCCACACTTCGGCCAAATGCAAGATTTTATAGTCTTGCATTTTTTCTTTGTTTTTGAATTTAACTTGAATTTATTTCTATTTATTAATTTAATTAATAAAATCCAAACACTATGGAAGATCAGAAAGCATTTTTTGAAATCGAAAGAGAAGATTATCCAATCATTTGCTTGTACAAGCATGAAGGACTTGACCTTGCGAATATGACTAAAGAGGAGTTCGTGAAGGTGATGTCTGAAGACCTCATGAAGGCTAAAATCAACTATGAAGAACTGATGAAAGAACCAATGCGCAAAGCTCGCGCAGAGTATCTTATTCGTGAAAGAGAACGTGCAATCAAGTTCGCACAGTCAAAATGGAAGACTGAAAAACGCCAGAACAAGTACATTGATGAAATGATGTATAAAGCAGGTGAAAGTGACAACTATCTCAATATCAAAACTATCTGGTTTGACATCAAGCCTGATAAAGGACAGATGGGTATTTCTGGTTGCTGCTCGCTCTATCCTGGTGACTCCGAAGCCAAACTTGGCAGATGTTTCGATGAGATCAAGGATTCAAAGTATTTCCGTTGTGGCTTTGGTTGGGCATTCAGATATGAGGGTCGTTCAATGAAGTTCCCAATTAGTTGTGGTCGTCCTGACATAGACATCCTCTTACCTGAGGATCTTGTAAAGAAGCAGAAAGAAGACTATGAAAACCTTAATACGGCAGTTGCAAAGTTCTATGAAGGAACAAAATATTTTGGAGATTAATATCAATAGTATTTAAATAAAAAAAGAGGACTGTAAAGTCCTCTTTTTTTTTGTTATATTATTTTATTTATCTTAATCTAACTACAACAATTCCCTTTGTTTGTTCATCTTCTGTAAAATCTGATTTCATTTCACCAATATTAAGTTTCTTTAAAGCTTTAAAATCTGCTCCATCATCAGATATTCCAACCCACATAGCTAATTCATTTGCATTTACTAATTTAACAGATACTCTTGCAAAGTCTCCACCTTGTTTAGTATTCCAAGCATTTTCATTTTCAGATGTATATAATACAGCATAGCATTTTTGTCTGCCATCATATACAAGTTGTTCATCTTCAAACTTAAATTTTGATTTAGCTTCTGTTAATAATTCTGTTATGTTTTTCATAATAATTTTCTTTTTATTTTTATAGAGCGAATACAAAGTTATTGTGTCCTAAGCAATTGTCTTCCAAATATTTTGTCAATTTTGACCAGTCATAATCATGACCTCCGGTCCATTTAAAACTATGAATATCTTTAACCTTTTCAACTTTACCATAACCAAATGCATATATGTTATTTGGATTTAATTGATATATATATTTCTCAATTTCTGGGATCATTGTATTCACTGCGCTACAGTTCATAATGAACAAATTTACAGTTCTTTCTTTTTTTTCTGTTACCATTTCAGAATTTTCTTTTATTAATTCAGATATGTTTTTCATAAATTCACTTTTTTATTTATTTAATAATAATCTAGAAAAATGGATTATATTTAAGTGCTTCAATGATATGTTCACATTTCTCACATTCTTTGTTGAAATTCAAAACTTGTTCAACTGAAAGATCAAACCATTCATTTTTTACTTTTGATGAAAAATATCTTTGGTGCATCATCTTCTCTACTTTATCAGGATAATTTGTCTTATGATACATAGATATGAAAATCTCATTTGGATTTCCAGTTTGAAGTTCTGCAATTCTTTCTTCAATTGAAGATCTTTTAGTCATGCCTATCTTGAATTTTTCGCCATCACAAAGAAGATACACAAAACCATTATTCATCTTTTGTTTTAGAGTTATATTTTTTCATGAGTTTCTTAAACTCTTTCTTCTTTGTATCATAATCCATTTCATTTATTGAATTAGCAAATATTGGTTCAATCTTGTTAGTCATGCTATCTTTCAATATTCCTATTGTATAAACATATTGACAAGTGTTTATGTTTGCAAACTTATATCCTAAGAAATGAAGCATATACATAAATCCTTCACCAGCTCTACCTCCTATATATTCATCAAAGAAATATTTATTGTTCACAAATTTCTTCAAGCATTTTCTTCTGAACATAGCTGATTGAAAATGACATATATTACACATTGGTAATCCTTTTTCTAAAGCTTTAGTTATAATTTCATTATCAAGATTTATCAAAGTATTGCTTATAGCTTTTTCATTTGGCAATAATACAGAAGTTGAAACTATATCAACATCATTATGTTCATCAAGGTATTTTATTTGTTCTGAAATCTTATTAGCAGACATAAAATCATCGCTATCAATCCAACATATATAATCAGATACTGTATTATTTAACACTAAATTCATAGCATCAATATATGATTCGCCTTCTTTAACTTGTAAAATCTTTATTTGATCATATCCATAAGCTGATTTGATATATATAAGATTTTGTGTTGTATCATCTATTGATCTTCCATCACATACAATTATATTCAAATCTTTAAAACAATCTTGTTTTCTTATTTCATTAAAAAATGAATCAACACAAGCTGCTCTATTTTTTATGCATATACATATATCTGCTTTTCTCTTTGTAAACTTTTTCTTTTCTTCCATCTCTATATATAATTTTATTTTTTACATTCCTATTAAAGCCATTGCTTTTTGTTTTACTAATTGTAATGCTGCTTTTGCAAATGATATAGCTGTTTCTTTAGCCTTTTCAATCTTAGCTTGCATTTTTCTAGCTTTAGCTTCTAAAATCTTATTGGCTTTTTCTCCTGCCCATGCTCCTGCTTTTTGAGCTAAGCTTTCAATAGTGTCATATCCCATTTCAATAGCTAATGCTGTATAAGAATCTATTTGTCCTTTTATTGTTTTATCTATTTGTTTTATAAGTTTGTTAGTGTTAGACTCAATCCATTTTGGTCCATTTTGTATATATGCTGTTATTTGAGTTATTCCATCTCTAACCAAAGCTGTTGAATCATTAGCAATCTTTGTTACAGAATTTGCTGTTTCTTTTATTTGAGAAATAGCATTTTGAAGTTTTTGCTTGTTTTCTTTTTCATCTTCTTTGTCTTGTTCAGATTTCTGATCTTTTGTAAACATAGCTAATATATCAGAAAATGACATTGTATTTGCTCCTGTCCAATATGCTGTTCTTGAAGCTAGATAAGTTGCCATTTGAGAAGATGTCTGTATCAATTCATCTTTTTTCTCTTTAGCTATTTTCTTGATATCTTCAGATACAAATTTTACAACTGAATCTTCAATTTTCTTAGCCATTTCTTTTCCAAAGTCAGCATACTGATTCCAATATTCAGAATTTGTCACTGTATTTAATAAACTTTGTCCAGCTTGTATAGAACTTATAACATTATTAGAATTATATGATATAGCTCCCATAGCTTGTTCTCCAGCTGATATAACCTTATTACTAGCAGCGAACAAAGTTGTTGCACCACCTGCCATGAAGCTTCCACCAGAATTTATTCTTTGATCCTGTAAGCTATTAAATGCAGTTTCTCCTAATTGTTTAGCAAAATCCCATTTACCTAATTCAGCCATAATTAATCAACATTTGTATTGTCAGCTAAAACATCAGAACTAACATTTTCAAGCATTGGTGGTTTTTGAGGATATGGAGCCATAGTTGGAAATGCAGTCTTTATCTTATTGAAATTCCTATTTATTTTCTCTAGTTCTTTCTTTAACTTGTTTCCCATTACAGCTGGTTCACCTTTATTTCCATCACCAACATAAACTTTATTGTCTTTCATGACAATTTTAGCATCATTTGCTTTTAATGTTATCTCATTATTAGCATTTATATTTATAAGAGCATTATCTCCATATTTAATCATTATTCCATCAGAAGTATTGTAATAAATATAAACTCCAACACTTCCAAGATTTCTGCTTAATAGTACTTCACCATCATCATAATCTTCTTCATTCTTATTCCCTATTAAGTCTCTAGTATCTCCATTTAATTCAAACATTGGAACATACCAAAATTCATTATAATTATTAACATTTTTAAGAACCCAAATTTTAGAACCTTCAGCTAATTTTGAAAATCTTTGGTAACCTGAAATTGTAAATGGACAAATCCAAGGTAATCCTTCTTGATCCATATCTTCACTAAATACTGTTGGAACAATAGCTTTTACTCTTCCTAGTCTTTTTGGATCTTCTACATCAATTACAGATCCTGGAAAAAATTCATAATCAGTGAATTTCATTATTATTTCTCTGAAATGTTTTTATATTGTACAACTTTTTCCATCATTTTATATAAATGATCTCTAAACTCTTCTGGATCATCCCATGTTTGAATACATTCTTCATTTTCTTGCACATTTGTAATACAATCAATACACAAATCAGCTAAATCTTCTTTAATATCATATTCTCTTTTATTATTTGCATACATATCAAATATAAAAAGAATAGCATTAGCAGAATCAAATTGAGATAATCCTTTATTTATATTATCTTTTTGACTATCAATATATTTGTTTATTTTTTCAATAATTAATTTATTGAATTCTGTAAACATATTTGCTAATAAATCAGCACAAGAATCTGATTCTACCCACTCATATCCACTATATCCTTCTTTTATATAATCTATTAGTTTTTTCATATATTATCTTATTATTTTATACAATCAAAAAAATAATGAATATCTGATTTAGTTAAATAGATGAACATAATTTTCTGATAATCATCCAATGCACATACTATTTCTGATAAATTATTTAATTTATTGTTTGATTTTAATTTATCTATTTCTTTTAATAAAGTTTTTGGTATTTTTCTGTCACCATCTTTTATTTTATCTAAAACATTTTCAATACCAATAACTTTACAATTATTATTTATCCAATTACTCATTTGAGTAGCATCCCATATATGATCTTTATCAACTGTATTTTTGCAGTCACCAAAATATTTATATTCTTTATATTGAGGAATACCTTCATATTCTTCAGGATCTTCAAGAGCGCTGTCAGCTGGAATATTTTTCAAATCTAATTTTTCAATTAAATATGATTCAAATATATAATCTATTAATTTTTTCATATAAGTATTGATTTATATTTGCTTCATTATCTTAATAATTCTGGTTTAAATTCTTCTTTTATTGAACAATTATAAAATACCTGAGTAATATTTCTATTATCAATTGCATTTAATACATCCCATTTTGATAAATTTTGATTAAAACTTCTACAATAAAAAAACATTTGATTCATATTTTCTACATTAGAAACCTTCCATTTAGATATATCTTGGTTAAATTTTTTGCAATTATCAAACATGCTCTGCATATTTATTACATTACTTACATCCCAACTAGATATATCACAATTAAATTCTTTACAGTTTTTAAACATGTAACTCATATCTTTTACCTTACTAACATTCCATTGTGATATGTCAGGATTATAATAAAGCTGATATGTATAAACAGGTTCAAAAATAGCATGCATATTTGTAACATTACTTACATCAATATGATTTAAGTCAGCATTATCACCAAGTCTTTCAAGCTCTTCTTTAACTAATACAGTTAGTTTTATACGATCATCTTCAGCTTTTATAACATATCTTTTACTTGACTTAGATATTATATATTCTAATATTTGTTTCATTATCCAAATTTCAATAATCTTTGTCTATCTGATTCTAGTATTGCTTCAAAAAGCTCTTTTTCATCATATATTGTTCCATCAGGCATAACTAAACCTGTTTCCCATTTATAATCATCTGCATTTTCCCAATATTCTTTTCCTTCTTTATTGAGTTTTTCAATTATTCTTTTTGAGTTTTTAAATATATTAAACATAACATATTAACTTAATTTTGTTAATGTCCAGCCTCTTCTATTTGCTTCTCTTTCTAATTGACGCATTTCATAAGTATAACCATTTCTTTCACAATATTTATAATTGCATATAATTTTAGCATCAGAACAGGCTTTCAAATTTTCTTTTCTAGTTCCATTATGCCAAGCATCCATTTTAGTGCTTATTTCTCTAGTTGCTCTACCCATTTTAGTATGAGCATCAGCATAACTCATAGGAGGTTCTTTATAACCATTATCTTTTGGTTCTTGCTTTTGAGTTTCTGGTTCAGGTTCAGTCTTTACTGTCTTTACTCCTTTTCCAATTAAAAATTCAAATATTGATTTCATATTATTTCATTAAAATGTATTTCCTTTAGTAGTTCCAGTTATTTTTACATTTGGATTTATGCTTGTGTTGTTTCTGATGATTCTGGTTCAACATCTCCTAACATTTCACTGTCTATATCATCAGATGCTTCAGTTTCTGATGATCCTCCTTCTTCTTCAGTTTCTCCTTCATCTTCACCTTCTTCATCTTTCTTTCCTTTTTTCTTTAGTTTATTCTTTCTCTTGATTTTTTCATTTAATTCAATATCTGCTTGTGACATATGCAAATATCTCATAATCAAGAATTCTGAATCAAAGTAAGGTTCATCTTCAGCATCTTCACCTTCACCAGGAATTGTAATACCTTCTTTTATAGCACCAATAAATTCAATTCTCTTAGTCATTATTTCAATATCCATCATTTCTTCAAATTGGTTATATGAATTAAATTTCAATGATATAGCATCAAGGATTCTTTTATCATTTTTAATATCTGGTATTGATAATGCTAATTGGATTTTCAAAGGTTTAAGCATCAGTTGTGAGAAAGTGTTTCTAAGTCTTGTTACAAATCTTCCAAAATCAATCTCTTCTCTAAGTTGAGCTGTTGGATCACTACCAAACCATGTTTGCTGTGCTTCCTTATCAAATCTTGATGCAGGTATCTTAGACATCTCATAAAGCTGATTCTTAAACCATTTAATCTGATCAGAATCATTCAACATAGGTCCTTGGTCAACAATAGTCTCAATTTCAGGTGTACCATTGTCATTTTGAGGCATCCAATATTCTTTATTGAATGGCAAGTTTACTTTACCATTTACCATCAATTCACCAGTCTCAACATTAAATGAAATGTCTTCTTTATATCTATTCATTGCTTGAGAAAGTGTCTGAATACCTTTAGCTCTATTCATTCCTTGTACAGGTATAGTGAACTTTGTCTTGAATGAAGATTGTGTTACTGTCCAAATGACTTGAGCTTGTTCAATGATACGATATAAATTGAATGGACGAATAAGACGTTCGAGATATGATTGTCTAGAAGAAACACCTGTGTCTTCATATTTTATATATATAACTTGTGAATCATAAAGAATTCTCTCATATCCTTTTACATCTTTATATTGGATCCAATAAAATATACCATCTTTGAAAACCTTTGTCAATGTAGCAGGGTCAAGAGCTTCAATACCTATTATTGAGTGAGGACTTTCAAAACTGTCATATATTATTTCATAAGCAAGTACTCCTTCTATAAGCCAACGTTTAAATTGGTCCCAAGCATGATCTTTCCAATGAAGCATATAATAAAATTTATAGAAAGAAGTATTTACTGAATTGCTTATTTCTGCTGCATTTTTTTCATTTAATTGTCGTATTATACTATTGTCTTCGACTGGTTTACTTATTTAATTTTCTTCGTCATCCTAGACAATGCATGAGTTTGACATCA
>JAEEGH010016027.1_pt1 | contig 16174 bp, 17 predicted proteins | sample 9134181 | NCBI WGS metagenome assembly JAEEGH01 (sample SAMN16246544, study PRJNA631951) | gut metagenome | biome: gut microbiome; feature: rumen; material: DP-attached | host: Bos | place: Iran: Karaj | collected 2018-10
GCTGCAAAGGTAAGTATTTTATTTCGTTTTCTGACCCATAAAGCCCAAAAATAGTTGTATTTATCACGCAAATGTTGCTCTAAACCCATGCTTTCATAGTTTTTTTCGTCATTTTTCGAAAAAAGTCTCAAAAAAGTTTGGCAGTTTCAAAAATAGTCCGTACCTTTGCACCCGCAATTCAGCAAGAGCGCTGAATGAAGCCACCAAAATATTGAATCGACGATTAGTCAAAAGTTGCACCCGTAGCTCAGTTGGTAGAGCACCTGACTCTTAATCAGGGTGTCCAGGGTTCGAGCCCCTGCGGGTGTACTAAGAGTACAGAACATGAAAAAGTAGCAGACTTAAAACGTCTGCTATTTTTTTGCTCTAAATTACAATAGTTTGGGCAACTAAGTCCTTAAGTATAAGCCAGTTCTAGAGAATTTTATCAAATTGTTGAACTCAGCAGTTTATAAGATTTGAGTCGACTTAATGCGACTGGTTTCGACACTTTGCGACAGAATTTTGTTACCAAATTTGTTACCAGTAACAATTTTTGTTACCAGCATTTGCTACCAAACAAGTGAAAAAACCATCTTATTAATGAAATTCACCTCTTAGCTGCGTTAAAAAATTAAAAAAATGAAGAAACGTGTAAGAGTGGTTTATGACCGAAAGAAGGTCTCAGCCAAAACGGGAACTGGAAAAATTGAATTAAGTGTTTATCTTCAGGGAGGTGAACGCAAGTGGATTACTGTGGGAGAAGCCAGCCCCAATGAATGGATGGCTATTGCAGAATCTAAAGCCATTCAATCTAAGGTGACTCATTACGAAGAGGTCATTAAAGCCATGGGACTTCTTCAGGAAGAAATGACAATTGAAAATTTCAATCGCCATGCAGAACTTGATGAATTGAACATTAACCAGGGAAAAGTAATGTATAAAGGCACAGACCTTCGTCAGTCCTTTGTTGACTGGTGCCTTGAACGTCTCGAGAATGAAGGCCTTGCCAAAAATACTATCAAGGACCATAAGGTTGCACTTAATCTTGTAAAGGAATCTGGCTACCTTCAATCATTTAAAGACCTCACCAAGGCTAATGTCGTTGCATTTGACAAATGGCTACGCATGGATAACAAAAGAAGTGACTATACCATCCATGGCTATCATAAAAAGGTAAAGAAGTACACCAAGCTTCTGTGGCAGCTGGAGATGATAGCAGAAGACCCCTATCAATACGTCAAATTTCCAAAGGGAAACAATAAAGAGCGCAATCCACTTGATGAAGCCGAACTTCTCAAAATGCGTAATTTGAAGTGCAAAGGGTATCTCGAGCGCGCGCGTGATCTTTTTATATTTATGGCCTACACAGGACTTGCTTTCTGTGATATGGAACTGTTCGACTTCAACACCATGACCGTAGAGCGTCCGGACTATACCTATATCGATGGCGAGCGTCTAAAGACTGGCTCCAACTTCTTCACCCCTATCCTGCCACCAGCTATGAATGTGCTGAAGAAGTACAACTATAAGCTGCCTATCATCACCAATCAGAAGCTGAACCAGTACTGCCATGTACTTGAAGCTCTCTGTCAGATTCACAAGCCCGTAACCTGTCACATTGGCCGTCATTCCTTTGCCACTCTGATGCTCAGCTATGGCTTCACCTTAGAGACTGTCAAGAAGATGCTCGGACACAAGGACATCAAGACCACTCAGATTTATGCCAAACTCTCTAAGAAAAATGTAGAGGATGACGTTAAGAAGAAGCTCAAAAAGCTCAAATAGGCTCCAAAATCTTGTAGAACGTACCCTTTATCAACTGCGACTTTCCCGTACTCTCATGGAAGGTCGCAGTTAGTTTCTCACAGACATACCTACTCCCATCTATATAGAATACAGCTCTAGGGTCAGGAATCTCATCCGACAGGAAAGAGAAATTATACTTCTTCTTTGAGTCAATCAGATACACGTACTTCGTTGACAGACCATCGGCATCCACCTCTTCCTTTTTATTGATGCGAAGCGAATACGGTGTTTCAATAGCCGTAAAGTCATCATCTACCTCGATGCTGTCTACAATTGGCCTCGGCAACTTCCCAGGATGCCTGTCACTGCCATCATAGAACCCCACATATATCTTATCGAAATAAGCATCATTCCGGTCCTGCTCGCCCTTTGCGATTGTTCTGGCAGCATTCGTCTGAGCAAATGCACCGCTGTCATAATCCGTATCATCATCAGCGGCACCGCCACTAAAGCTATTCTCCTCGTATGAACCAGCCCTTCTTCCTCCTCCGCTCGAATGCCTGATACCACCGACAGACAAGCCGCTGGACGTATTCCCGTCCTCATCCGTCTCTTCCGTCCATCCGATGGCACTGTTCATTTCGCCACATTCCAGGAAGAAACACTGCCCCAAGTCTTCATCCGTATAGTCAATCCATGCCGGAACGATATTCAGTTCCACATCCTCGGCATCCCTGTCAGTAACCTTCCGCCCGAATTGATTCACCGGCATCAGACGGTTTGTGTACTTATAATAATTATAGGTCTTATCAGTATGTTCCAAATAGTATGATGTCACAAATTCCGACTTATAGCACCACATGATGAAATAAGTGTCTACGTCCTTCGCATAGAACAGTTTGTGACCGTCAGAATCAATAGGATAGCCACGAGTATATGACGTCCCCTGCCGTCTTCCAAGCGACCACGTCTCCACGCCACACTCCTTCAGTGTCTGGGCAAACACCAGCAGTTCGGCCAAGGTATCAAACTTCATGGCACCCTTTTTATGCTCATCGATATACCACTGGCAACTCCTGTATGCCCACATTTTGTTATCATTCTCCGCATAAGCCAGGTTTGTGATACCTTTGTACTCAGATCTGCTGTCCCTCGATACATCCACCGAGTATCTGTTTACCACCCTGTCAATTCTCACAGCCTTTGTTTTTCTCGCTATCCTGTGCGAGAACTCAAACCCGATGGTCTTAGCCTTATGGTTGATGGCAAACTCCCCATCCATCAGCAACTCCAGCTGCTCGAAGAACTCCGTCAGCGTCCAATGCGGCAAGGCAATGGCAAAGTTCCATGCGCCCCAAGTATAAGGCAGTGTGTTACAAATCAACAAGTACTGAAACTTGCTATTCTCTATGGCGCTGAAATTACCTGTATATCCCACAGCTTCACAAACCTTATACAATATATAAAGCAAAAACGGCTGAAAAGTAAGTTGCGCCCTGGAATTGGTCCATATCCAGTTACCGTACTCATCCTTGCCGACACGATTCTGCATGTTTCCAGACGTGTTGTTTACCCAAGGAAGAGCCACCCAGTTACATTCCGGGTAACTGTTCCACCATTTATATTCCGGTCCCTCATTCACCGTGTTTCGTTCATCATATAAAGGATAGCCAAGTTCCAGCTGATTCAAGAAGATGTCATCAAACGTATCGTCGAAGTTCTGTTCAGAACGTCCTTCCAGGAACTGCGTCTTCACCTCCGTCTCAGAAATCTGTGTGACTGTGATGGAACCAGACTTGAAAAACCCCTTATCGCGGATGTCACAGTCGAACACCACCTTGTTCTTCTCCACATCCTGACGATGCAGATGCCCGAAGATACGTATGTTCTGCGGACAGTCCTTTAATGGGAACGTCATAGTCAGTGTATAGCTGTCAGAACCCGTGAACATGCTGTTCTCGCTGATAAACTCAAACGATGTATTCTTTTTTAGGCAGGCCAACTGGCCGTTGATTATGATTTCCATTTCTTATTTTCTCCTTGATTTTGGTGTCTTGTTACGCATCAGCTGCTCATATTCATCCTGCGCCTGCTTGATGCCAGTATCTCCAGTGACCGTATTGACCGTCACAAACGGCTCATCCAGTCGTTCCTTCAGTTGCCTGATTACTTCAGCATACTCCTTCATGGCCATGTGTGTTGCTGCTATCTCAGTCTGTGCATCACTCTGAGGTGACTGTACTATGACTGTTGGCGTGTTTGATGCCGACTGTGCGTAAACGCTCGGCGCCACGATGCTTCTTGAAACATCCTCAGAGCGTAACGATCCTATGGTGTTCGTTCGTTGCGCATAGTCCAGGGCATCAATCATCGGGCGGGCTACGGGGGATTGCAGCAACTGATGACTGGCCACCCATTCCCCTTTATGTACAACACCTGCCACTTCATCCCTGTCACCCTCGCCAGTAAAACCACCAGATGCATAACCTTGTGCCATTGCTGCCTCTTGCTGCTTCTTGATGGCAGCCACCTGCAGCATACCTGCAGCCACTGCCGTTGCTGCCGCTATAGGTGCCAGGATATATCCCACCACAGGCACCGCCGCAGCACTGCTATAGGCATTGATAGCCGCTGTTGCCGTCTGCGCCACAGCCTGCATCACCTGCATGGTGAACATCTTCTTGTTAGCATCGTTCTTTACCTTGGCCACCTCCTTTTCCTTTTTCTGCTCCAGCTTCTTCACCAGATAATTGTTACCCTCCGCATTGGCTATCTCCGTCTTGTAACGCTTTTCTATCGCCGACACCTGGATATCCGTTTCCGCCTGAACGAGTGAAGTCAGCTGCTGGAAGATGCTGCTCATTCCGGAACTGATTACCTCCAAGGAGCCAGTGACAGCCTTGCCCATGTCAGACTGTAACCATTCCTGCATGTCCTCCGTCCATTCTTCGAGGAAATTCTTGTTGTCACTGAGGCTGTCAATACTATATTTCTTACGTAAAGCATTCTGAGCCTTCAAGTAAGCCTCTTCAATACGCAGTTTTTCATTGGCATTGCTGCCTGCAGCCTGTATCTCCAGCTCGTACACCTGCTTCAGCCCCTCCAAGTCAGACAAGTACCTGTTCAAGCGTTCCCCGCTGTTAGGGCCAAAGTACTCCTCTTTCAGTCTTCTCAACTGGTCCTGGTGTTTCTTCTCAGCAGCCTCCGTTTCCTGCTGATGCTTCTTTTGGTCAGACGCCAACTTGTCCCGATAAACCTTCTGAGCCTGCACATATTCAGTGGAACCCTCCTTGTACATCGTACTCATACGGCGAAGATGGTTCAGTTCCAACAGTTCAAGCGTCTGCTGATACACCTCCGTAGAAACCTTACCGTCAATGAAACGCTGCTTCTGAAGGGCTACGGATTCATTGTAGAGCTGGTTTTCCTGTTCAACAGTCATTTTCGTGTGCTGTTCAGCCTGCTTTTTCTGAGCCTCATAGTAACTGGCCTGTGCTTCCAACTTCTCTTGTTCCGTCAGGTCAGTATGCTCCAGTATCTTCTTCTGATACTCAACCTCTATTTCAAGTATGCGCTTCTGGTACTGCTCATAGTTGACCTTGCCAGTGGCATACGAAATGCGGTTCAATGCCTCTTCCTGAGCCTTCCACTCCTTTTCAGCCTTGAATTTATCCTCCTTTTTTGAATTATCCTCCTTTGTCGGTGTATAGGTACCACCACCTTTGCCACCCTTGCCGTCACCAAGGGCACCAGCTTCATCAGCCAGTTTCCGATTGGCGGCAGTCATATCATCGACGATGCTGTTATACTGGTTCACAGCAGCATCCAGTTTCCGCAGTTTTGCCTTCCATGCCCGGTAAGCTGCAGGGCTGACGTTAGCCTGACGCATCGCAGCACTCTCATCCATACCACCCTGCTTTTCATTGAAATAAGCATTCTGAATATTCGAAGGCGCATTGTTAAAGTGTTCGTCGCGTTCTTTCTCAGCCTCCGGCAACTTATCCAGAGCAGCTTTTATACGGGCTGAGTTCTTCAGCTGCTCCGTATAGTTCTTCAGGATTTTGATGTTATGGCCATACAGACGGCCTTCCTCAGAAATGCTTGCATGATATCCTGGCACAATCTGCTGCAGTTCCTCGATGGCCTTGCGTCTGTTATTCACTGACAGCGTTTCATCCTCGACAGTCTTTCTTAACCTCTCAATCCTTGAAATCTCCTGTTTAGAATTGCGGTCAGCTTCCGTTTCTATATCCCTCAGACGCTGTTGCGCCAGTGCCGCATCATTCGAAGAACGGGCAAACTTCACATACAATCCAATGAGGATTGTTGTAGCCGCAATGACTGCTCCCATCGGGTTCATCTTCAGTACCTTGTTGAAGAACGTCTGAGCTGCTGCAGCTGCCGTAATCTCTCCACGAAGCACCTTGTGTTTCAGTATGCTTGCAGCCAACAAAGCATCCTCAACAGCCATTGATGCAGCCTTTAGCTTTTGTACAGCCACAAAACGTAAAGACCAGAGATACTGCAATTTAACGGCGGTATAATAACCAACTACAGCAACAGTCAGCGTCACCAAAACCGTCTTGTATTTGATGACGAAGTCAACGACTGTTGACAGGAATTTTAACAGCAAAGTAGTAGAAGAAAGAACGTGTGACATGACGGGCTGCAGCTTCTCACCCAGTTCCACAGCCATCTCCTTGACACGCTTGCGGGCCTTATCCAGACCAGCCTGAACCGTCGTGTTCTGCACGTTATATTCCTTGGTGACAGAGGTAGCTTCCTTGAAGGCTTTAGCCGCTTCCTCCTGTTCCCACTTCACCATGTCCAGATTACCAGCCAGAGCAGAAATAACCTGTGCTGCACGGGCACCATTCTCACCCATATCCTTGAATACTGGAGCCAGCACATCGATGTTGCCCAGTTTGTTCAATGTGTCAAGTAGCATGAGCAAGCCCTCGTTAGTACCCTTTGCCAATGCCTCCTTGAACTTCTCAGCATTCATGCCAGTCGCCTTGATGACCTGATCCTGCTGCTTGAACATATCCATAATCAGCTTGGAAACGGCGGTTGCCGACATTTCCACCGCCTGTCCCTGACTATCCAGCACGGCTGCAAAGCCCATGATCTGCGGGATAGTCATCTCAGCCTGGGCACCGACGCCAGCCATTCTTTTGGCGAAGTTGGCCAGATAAGGAGCCGATGCCGTACAGTTCTGGGAAAGCTCGTTGATGACAGAACCAACGGACAGCAGAGCCTTTTCAGTACCAAGCCGTTCCTCGTCACCGAAGATATTAGTTAGCTTACTCAATGTAAGAGTGGCCCCATCTCCTAATTCATCGAGGGCAACGTTAATCTGGTCTGCAGCACGGACAAATCCAAGAACATCTTCTTTGGATTTTTTACCCAGCTTACCCGCATCCTCAGCAAGAACGTTCAGCTGTTCACGGGCTGTTCTGGTATCCATCTTCTTGAACTCCTCGTTCAAGTCCTCCACCTGTTCTTTGGTCATGCCCGTGAACTTGCGGACATTAGCCATCTCTGCGTCCATGTCTGCAAACGCCTTGACAGCCGAACGTCCGGCCATGATAAGACCAGTAATGGCTGCAATCATACCCATCAGGGTTGTTTGCCAGTCGTTCATCTTGCGGTTGAAGCGGTCCCAGAAGCCTTCCCCCTCGATGAGGTCGGCATTGACACGGGCTATTTCTGCTTTTACCCGTCTGATGGCCTCGGCCTGCCGGTTCCATTCAACAGTACCACGCTCTATACCATTCAGCTGCTGCTTCAAGGTAGAGAGCGTCTTGTTCAGTTCCTTTGGCGTAGCCTTATCCAGATTCTTCAGCACTTTTTCCACTCCGACAGTTGCACTTTCAATCTGTGCAATCTGGCGGTTGGTCTGTTTCAGCTCCTTCTGGAGACGCTTTAAATCGGCCTTATTTCCTGCCTTGGCAGCATTGTCAATGGCCTTCTCCAAGTCCTGCGACTTCTTTTTGAGGTTATCGAGCATATCCTGGGCTTGCCTACCATTAACAGTTAGGGTTACAGTTGCATTTGTGTTGATTGATGACATATTTATTAAGCTAAAATGATGGTGCAAATGTCGGTAGAAAACCGAATGTCATAAAAGACACAAAAGAATACAGGGTAAAAAGCGAGAAACTTAACTAAAAATTTGATAATTATTTGTATGTTTCAAAGAAAAGTATTATCTTTGCAACCAAATGTAATACAATTAACATATATAGTATGGCAACTACAGTTATTAGAAAACCCGCATCCTTCCGTCTTAGAACTGACCTACTGGAAAGTCTAAAACGTAATGCAGCCCGTGAGAACAGGACGCTGAACAACTATGTTGAGAGTGTTTTGTTAGATATTGTCTATCACGAACCAAATGAGACCACCAAGTTAGCCATTGCAGAAGCACGCTCTGGCAAGAATCCTAATAAGGTCTATGACAATGTCGAAGACCTGCTTAATGACCTTGATGCAGAATAATGAAAAAACTTCAACCCACCACACAATACAAGAAAGATTATAAGAGGATTAAGAATGACCAGCAGAAGGTTGAAGACCTCAAAGTTATTCTGAACAAATTAATAAATGAAGAACCTATCCCTGCAGAATATTTACCCCATAAATTGAAGGGTGATTATAAAGGCTGCATGGAATGTCATATACAAAATGACTTCTTACTGATTTGGATAGATGAGAAAAGTGACATCATCGAATTAGTAAGATTAGGTTCTCATTCCGAATTATTCAAGAATTATTGAAAGTGCTCCTAACAAGGGCACTTTTTCGTTAAAATCGGAAATAGTTAAGTTAATAACTGTTTCGGGTACTGAAAACCAATGACTTGCGGGATTGTTAAGGGCTGAGCCCTTAACCCGTCGGAGTAAAGACCCCCCACGCGCCCTGTTCCTCCTTACCTCTCCCACCCTTTCAAGAAAGCGGAATATGTAAACAGATGTTAAGAAAATGACGTTTCTCGTCTCTTATGTTAAAGAAAGCCCTTCGTTGCCTCATACTCTTAAAAGCCTCTTAGTTTCACTATTTGCAGATGACTTCCTCGTTCCTTCAATTATCGAAAAAGGCAAATGGTCTAACTTTATTTTAATACCTTTCTGCAAACCGCATCCGTTCCACAAGCGCAAAAAGTCACACTATGCTTTGAAACTCCGCTGATACCGAACTATCCACCGAAAAGGCGAATGGTCGCACTATGCTTTGAAACTCCGCAGATACCGAACTATCCACCGAAAGCGCAAAAGGTCACATTATGTTTTGATACTCCGCAGATACCGAACTATCCACCGAAAGGGCAAATCTATCCACCGAAAAGGCGAAAGGTCACACTATGCTTTGATAATCCCGAAAAGTTGCCTATCACGAGAAAGCCAAAGGTTACACGATATTATGACGTGGCAAAATCCTGCCTATTGCGCCCGAATGGGCGGTAAAATTGCCACGGGCGCAACATGAATTCCCTCTACTGAGGGTTTCATGTTGTACCTGTGGACTGGGCGACCGAGACAATCTTAGGCTACGACCTTAATCTATCTGATTGAAATCATAGCCTATGTTTGTCAGCCTTACCTCTCTCCTCGCTATGCGAGGGTGAATGTGGCATCATAGCAGAGCGTGATGCTTTCTTTGCGCAATGAGCGGTACTTGGCAGGTGTGAATAGACAAAAAGAAAATCCTGCGGCAGAGTGTGGCCTATTTGCCTTAACGCGCCTCAGGATTTTCTTTCTGCCTGTTCACTTCTGCATGAGAGATAGCCGGATGTGGCAGCATAACATACTGCCTCTTCCGGCGTGATGCCTTTGGCATACATATAATGAGCCACCGGCTTGGAAGATGCCAATAGCATGATGGTGCCATTAGCATTGTCTGAGCCGATGGCTTTGAAAGGCAAAGGGCTTGGATGATATTCATCCGCTGTGTTTCTGTGGCAAGCTGAGACAATTCGTGGAGGGATGCGGAAGAAGTGTGTAGGTGATGCGCAGCGAGCATTGTTCACTGGTGCTGGCATCATGTGCTTGTACTGATGACGGCACAAAGGAGTGTGTATCACCCGTGATTCTTACTACTTTGAAGTAAACGACGCTCACTGCATTTGCATTGCCTATTCTCTTCGGAGCAAACTGTAGCGAATGGCCAGTGCAGACACAGGAACACAAAATATCATCAGCTACTTACTGAAGAAGATATATCTTCGGATTGTAACTGATGATATAAAGCCCTGCAGGGGACTGGGGCGGGCTTATGAGCGTAGCTTCCAGATTACCCAGAGGATAATGAGTAGAACGAGTATATAGAAGATATACTTCGGAGTGCTGCTTGGCTTTGAGCTTTGCTTAGAGGCCGATTTGTCTATCCTGGACTGTGTGGACTTGTTCACGCTGTCCTTCAAATCGGCGTTGTCAATGGACTTCTTCTCAATGTTGTCATTGAGATGTAGGCCATAGACTTTGAGTGTCTGAGGAATCAGAATTGGTGAAGGAACTTGTGAAGATGGCGAAGCATTGGCGGAACGCAAAGCGTTTCGGGGGCGCGAAGCGATTTGAGGCCGCTCGTCGGCCTGTGACGTGAAATTATTTGTGTCAAGGGCAGACGGAGTTTCCGTGCAGCCTATCATCTTTGATGTATAAGCTGTCGGAAACTCTGTCAAGCCCGGATTAAGGAATATGATTGAGATACTGTCAGCAGACAGGCAGAACTGTCTTGATAGCGAATCGATTGTGCGGTAAAAAGTGAGACGGGATTCCGTCACGGAGGCCGTCTCACTTTCACTTACCGCCTTGATGGCGCTACGCTTAGCTGTGCAGGCAGTAAGTGTGACACATAAAAACAAACAAGTATGAAAGAAGTAGTAAAAAGTGTGTTTCATTTCTGGGAATCGTTAAAGATATAATCATATTCGTGAACGTCAAACGAGGGGCAAGATTTCTTTGCATCGCGGCAGAATGCCGGATAGCCTTTGCATTTGGTGCAATCGTAATGAGGATCCTTCTTCTTCAGTTTGCACACCAGTTCCCTATGTCCATACAGTTTGGCATTAGGGTATTCCTGATGAAGTTCCTTCAGAAGCTTTGCAAGGGCCACTTTCTGTTCAGGCGTTCGCGTATCCTTGGCAGTCTTGCCATCTTTGGCACATCCACCGACATAGACTACACCGATGCTATATCGGTTGTGTCCACCCTCATTACAATGGGCGCCCATCATATCGAGGGGCCTGCCGTCGTGGATGGTGCCATCGAGGTATATCACTTTGTGATAGCCTATGCCATTGGCCCAATGGCGTTCGTTGCGGTGGATGTTGTCTATCTGCTTAACAGTCATCGGACGTCCTTCAGGTGAAGCCGTACAATGAACGATGATTTCGGTTATCGGTCTCATGCCTTTCCTCCTTCCTCCCCCTCAATGGCAGACTTCAGTTCTGCGAACTTAGTGTGAATATAGATCGACACACCGAAAATGGAGCCAGCATAAATCAGACACTGTGCGAAGAACAGCAGCACCGAGTCAGATATCTCACCTGTAGGCGGCACTACGAAGCCTGCGGTGGCTAGTGCTACACCAGCCAGAAGCATGGCGATAGCCGAATAGATTTGAACGTCAGTTCGAGTTTCTTTGGTCATATAGTTTATGTGTTGATGTTAACAGCTGCAAAGGTAAATGATGTTCATCAAATCTAAAAAGACACGAAAATGCTTGTAAATATTGAGAATATTTCGTAACTTTGCCAAAACAACATTAAGTAAGGAGAATTATGAAAAGATTATTATTTGCAGTTGTTAGTCTGTGCGTTTGCTTGCAGATAAACGCACAGGATGAGTACGAGGCATTCGCTATCTCAGAGTTTGCGTACTCTATGTCTGGCGATGACAGCCAGTGCTATGCAATCCTGAAAAAGGATTTTATGCAAACAGAAGAGTTTGTTAAATTGTTTTCTGCTGTAATGGAGTGCTATGCAGAATACGGAGCAACTCAGAAAGCATCGCCCAAGGCTAAGGGTGTGATGGATAAAGTCAAGAGCTATGCGTTGGGTGGCAGGGTTTTCGCCAGAGTAACGCCATTCAAGGATGGTACTTTTGGTGTAGTAGATTATCCTTTTATAGATGGGAGTGGAAATCGTGAAAAGTGGGGACTACTGGATGAACGCGGCAAATTGACGATTCCATTCGCATATGGAAGCATCCAAGAACTTGGCGGCAGCACCTACGGAGTCGAAGAATACAAGCGCGAAAATGCTCTTTATGGAACAGTTAACAAGCTAGGGAAAATCATTATCCCGTTAAAATACGAAGTGCTCGTAGGTGATATCTGGAGCCATCAGTATGGTCATGTGATTCTACGTCTTCCAAACGGTAAGGTAGGCATGCTAAACCTTGACGGAAGTGCAGCCATTCCCTTCCAGTTCGATGGCTTTGGCGATGAGTACGCCCATTGCATAGTTGCATGGGTAGGTAAGAAAAAGATACTCATTGACAAAACTGGCAAACGCATTTCCGCTCAACAATACGACAAGATATGGGGTGATGACGAAGACCACATTATAGGCCGGCGTAACGATGTGGATTATCACATCAGTCCTAATGGCCAGGAACTAGGGAAAGCCAATTAATTTGGCTCATGTGTAGAGCTGCCTTTACGGTCCATACTATACTACCCGCTGGAGTGACATCCCAGAGGCGACATAATTAGACATTAAAATCAATAAGAACTAAAATATGAAGTACGTAAAACTAATCTTCCGTCTGCTTTTAGGCGCCTTTATGACCTATGCAGGCATCAGTCATCTGACGTTCAATCGTCAAGAGTTTGTGGCACAGGTTCCCACATGGCTGCAGTTCAGCCCAGAGTTCACCGACTTTGTCGTGCTGGCATCGGGAGTTGTTGAGATAGCCTTTGGCCTTGGCATCATCTTCCTTGTTGCCAACAAAAGAGCCATCGCCGGAGCGTTGTTAGGTCTCTTTTATATTGCCATCTTCCCAGGCAACATCAATCAGTACGTCAATCACATTGATGCCTTTGGTCTCAACACCGATAATCTGCGTCTAATCCGCCTGTTCTTCCAGCCCGTGCTCATCTTTTTGGCCCTATGGTCAACTGGCGGCTGGAAGTACTGGAAGCTGTGGATGAAAGGTAAGTTCAAGGAGTAATTAGACAGTGAAATGATAGAACATATAGTAGAATTCACGGCCTGGCCGATACTTACCGGCATCTTAATTGGCTATGTTGCCAACCGCATTATGAGCGGTGAAGGCAAAGGTTGCTGTATGAACTTCATAGTAGGCATTATCGGCAGCTATGTAGGTGCATTTATCAGCCACCTGCTGAACATAGAACTGTTTGGTAAAGGCTATCTCACCAACTTCGTGTTCTGCGTCGCTGGTGCCGTTGCTTTCCTATGGATTTGGAAGAAACTGTTTGATTGACGATGATGCCTATCGATACCACCAACATGTGTTCGCACCTGCAGAAAAAGCTGTTTGAAGAGGATGGCATCTATCATCCTCTTTGGATAGCCATGCAGGATGATTCAGAGTTGACAGCTGTCGTTCGTACCCGTCAGCTTCATATCTATCGTAACGGCAAGAAAGTGTTGGTGCTGGCTGGAAAGGCCGCACCTAAAATCATCAGAGAAGATAAGCTCTGCGAAATGCTATAATCACCTATATCTCACCTGATACCCGAATTCTTACGAAAAAACGGAAGCCGCGCGGACTTCCGTTTCCTGGTTTTATCTTTAAAACAGATCAGAGAACCGTCCCGTGATCTATGTCATCAAGGGACGCTGCGCCTTGGCCAGCGTCTCTTAATGGCATACTTTCCGGCGTAAGTGATGGCGATGCTTTGCCCTCTGGAACAATGACTATGCCCTGTTCTGACAGGATGATAAAGAGGCTGTCAACAGACAGTGTGAACCATTGGTTTGTGGAGTCAGTCATCAGCGAGGAGCAGAGACGGTCGGCGCTCGTCGCCACCGTCTCGCTCTTCTCAGATGCCGACACACTGGCTTTCGTAGTCTTGCAAGAAACCAACAGAGCCGTGCATGAAAGAAGAAGGAAGAAGAGTAATTTTTTCATTGGAACAATTATTTTGTTGGTTAAAGATGTAGTCATATTCGTGGCAGTCGAAAGACGGACACGTCTTCGCTGCGAACTTGCAGGCCTTATACTGGAGTAAGCAGTCAGCACAAGAGATGCTAGCATCCTTTTGCTTGCGGGTGCACACAAATTCCTGGTGGCCATGCAGCGTGGCCGATGGAAAGCGTTGGTGAAGATCCGTCAGGAGTTTTGCCAAAGCTTCCTTCTGCTCAGGAGTGCGCGTATCCTTGGTAGTCTTGCCATCCTTAGCAAGACCACCGACATAGCACACACCGATGCTATAGCGGTTATGGCCACCCTGTTTGCAGTGTGCACCAATCCTCTCGATGGGCCTTCCTGGTGGATGGAGCCGTCGAGGTAAATCAGGTAATGGTAGCCAATACCATTAAATTTCCTTGCACGGTGCCAGTTGTCCACATCGGCAACGGTGACATGCCTGCCCTCAGACGTGGCCGTGCAATGGATAATGATCTCATTGATTTTTCTCATTGTCGTTGATTTGTTTGGAAAGGAATTCTTTGATACGATACTCGGATTCTCCGAGTTTCGTTTTGAAGTACACGCTGACACCGAAGATGGCGCCGGCGAAGGTCCGGCCCTGTGCCATGTACCAGAGCACCCCGTCTGTGACATCGCCTTTCGTGAAGAAAGAGATGAAGGATAGGACAACACCTGACACCACCATGAGAGCTGCCGTGCTATACTGGATCCATTCTTTGCTGTTTGCAGTCATAAGTAGAAAATACTTTTGCGTTAGTTTACATTGCAAAAGTAATCAATCTATTGCATAGCTGAAAAGACAATTTAACGGTGTTTTTTTCTTTTTTCCCTGAAAATAAACTATCTTTGCAAACAAATTGTATCTAAAAAATATTTATTATGAAAAAAATTGTTGTATTACTTTTATTGTTAATGGGATTTTCCCCTTTATGTGCTCAGCACATTACTTTTAAGGGTTTAGAATTAGGTGGAAATCCTGAAATGTTTAGCTATGAGTTGAAAGGTCTAGGTTTTATAGAGGGTAAAATTGGCAATTACCCATATTTAGTAGGTGATTTTCTTAGATCAAATTGTAAAGTTTTTATAAATGAAGAAAACGGATTAGTATCATATTTGTTTATAGATTATAGATTTGATGAAGATTTTTCTAAATCTAAAGCAGATAATGTTGCAAAAGGTGTAGTTGAAATCCTTATAGGTGAATTATCTAAATTAAAACAAAGAATCTTTGTCTATGATGATGTTCCCTTATGGGGAAGTGTCTATGGAACCAGGATTGATGTTAAACATGGCTGGTATGAAATAATGATCGATGGTTCACGAGATGATTATGAACATAAATGGAGAGTTATCGTAAGAGTATTTGATTTTCCTAATAATCCCCTTTATGCTTCTAAATTAAATAGTTAGGAAATTATTGATATAACAATTTAATGCTTATATCGGCGATAGTTGTCGTCAAGAGACCTGGCTACGATGCCGACGAACTCGTTGCCGAGGTTGTCGGCGAGGAATTCCCGAATGTTCATGACGGATGCGTAGTATTTCCGGCTGAACCATTTCTTAGCCTTGCGTTTCTTCTCACGCCCTATATCCCCGTGGTTGCCACGGGGTATTTCTTTGCCTGTGCCGAAGTCCTGCCACAGGCCATATTCGAGGAAGGACTGGCTCTGCCCCACTTCGATGAGCGTCCGTCGGCCCTGACCGGGAAGAGCCCCATTGCGTATCAACGGGTTAACCGTCGGGTGGGGGAGGTGAGTGTACTATTCCCTATACATATAGTGTAGTAACCATCTGGTTTAATCGATGGGGAAGATGGACAGGGGGCTGCGCAAAATCTTTCCCACTGTGTAGCCCTCTTCGCTGGCGGCCTGGCGCAGCTGCTCCTGATAGTAGTAGGCTATGCTGCCCACGGCATTGAGGGGCAGGTCAGCACGCTGATAGGGAGCAATGTTGTGGCGTATGAACAGGCGGAAGTTTTCCACCACAAGGCTATTCACTTCAGGGTGGTGAAGATGCAAGTGAATATATTCCGAGAGCGATGCTAACCAGCGGTTGGGCAAGGGCTGGCGGTAGACGTGGCTGATGACGTCGGCCATGGTGAGGTGGTAGTGCTGCTCAAACTCCTCGCGCGCGCCTGCGTACATTCTATTCTTGTATAAGGCGTTCAGAAACATGCGCCCCAATACGGCTCCGCTGCCCTCGTCGCCTAGAATATAGCCCAAGGGCGGTGTGTTGGCCACTATTCGCTCACCGTCGTAGAGGCAGGAGTTGGCCCCTGTGCCCAGTATGCAGGCCAGCCCCTCTTCGTTGCTGCAGAGTGC
>JAEEGH010016029.1_pt1 | contig 16174 bp, 13 predicted proteins | sample 9134181 | NCBI WGS metagenome assembly JAEEGH01 (sample SAMN16246544, study PRJNA631951) | gut metagenome | biome: gut microbiome; feature: rumen; material: DP-attached | host: Bos | place: Iran: Karaj | collected 2018-10
ACGTGAACTTCAGTCAGGAAAAGGGTGTGTAGATTTGGTGTATGAGCCTAAGACGAGGCAGGATCTGCCGGTACTTATCATAGAGTTTAAGAAGGATGCAGATGCGCTGGATGCCATCAATCAGATAAAAGACAGAAATTATACAGGCAGATATTGTCGGAATGATTATTACGGCAACATTTTGTTTCTTGGTATCAGTTATAATTCCAGAACAAAGAAACATCAGTGTCTGATAGAAAAGTTTGATGGCAGATAAAATCAGATCTGATGGGGAAAACAGGATGCTGGGAATAATCAGAAATCAACAATTGCTGACATGTATGAGCATTATGCAACGATTATCAGAAATAAAAGTAGGGAAAAAGTGATTTCCTGAATAGTAGTTCATACGATATCTGCAGGTGCATTTCTTCTGAAAAGAGGTAATGAAGAAATCAGGAATAAGGAAATTTATGTTTGACTGTTGCCGGTGAATCAGTCGAGTTTTCAATTGCTGTCTTAATGATGCAGAGATTCATGATTATGAAAAATTTTATCTACTTTTTAGGGAATGTAAACTGGATATGGATCAAATATTAGATGCTGGGAAAAGAATTTACGATCTTGCTGCAAGATTATTTCCATTGAACAGAAGCCTAACGGGGGACGGTGTCAGAAAAACAATTGAAATCATTGATGACTATATCACCGCTTCCAGATCAGCAGAAGATAAAAAAGATATATCAAATCACTTCAGAATTCATGAGATCCCTAGCGGCACCAGTGTGTTTGACTGGACTGTTCCCAAAGAGTGGAGAATCAAAGAAGCTTATATAGAGGATGAGCACGGTTGTCGCATTATTGACATGAAGAAAAGCAATTTGCATGTTTTAGGATATTCCATCCCTGTAGACAGATGGGTCAGTCTGGAGGAATTAAAGAAATATGTGTACACCCAGCCGGACCAGCCTGATGCTGTACCTTATGTAACCTCCTATTATAAGGAGAGGTTCGGATTCTGCATGAGCGCCAGACAGCTGTCAACACTCGGCGACGGCAGATATCATATGTATATAGACAGTGATCTGTTCGATGGAAATCTTACCTATGCAGATCTTGTCATTCCAGGCACTTTGGCAAAAGAAATTTTGATTACGAGTTATACCTGTCATCCTTCTATGGCCAATAATGAGTGCTCAGGTCCGGCCCTGCTGGCTGAACTTGTCCGCTATGTCAGCAGTATTAAGCAACGAAAATATACATACCGTTTTCTTCTCAATCCTGAGACAATAGGTTCTATAACCTATCTCTATCATAATCTTAAGCATTTAAAGAAAAATCTTGATGCTGGTATTGTTCTCAGTTGTGTAGGTGATGATCGCGATTTTTCAATAGTTCATTCAAGGTATGGCAATACACTTGCCGACAAGAGTCTCAGTCTTATTTTGAAATACTGTCCTCATTTCACATCATACTCCTTTCTTGAGCGTGGTTCGGATGAAAGACAGTACAATGCACCCGGAATTGATTTGCCAGTAGTAACATTCTGCCGTTCTAAGTTCGGTACCTATCCTGAGTACCACACATCAGCTGACAATATGGATTTGGTTTCTCCATCAGGGTTTCAGGGCAGTTATGATGTTATGACAAAGTGGATTGATTCCATGGAGGCAAATGAAAAATACAAAATGCAGGTTCTCTGCGAGCCGCAGCTTGGAAAGAGAGGACTTTATCCTACTGTCAGTCAGAAAAACAGTTATGATGCTATAAGAGCAATGACCAATTTTATTGCTTATGCCGATGGAAGAAATGATTTGTTTGATATCTGCGGAATTATTGACGAACCGACTGAAAACATATTGCCCGTTATAGAGAAACTGAAACAAAGCGGACTTGTAAGCGTTCAAGACAGTGTCTGAACACTGCTATTATTCAGACATTGTTGGAAACAAGTTGATTGCTAAAGGGCGATTAAGAATTTAACGTTTTATATATCGTTGTCGTGAACAAATTATTACATGGCCACTTTTTGAGATGCTGCTGTCTGGATAAATTATTGTAGCGTTTCAATAAAATGAACACTATTTTTTGAAAATTTGCCATGTTATGCAAAAAAAAGATAGTGATTCAATTAAAATTAAAAATTATATGAAATCTGTGTTTATGACTCATATGCATAAATGAGTTTTTTGCTGGTGTCATCATGATTATTCATAATATCTGACAGTGAAATTAAGTTTTAGGAGCCCTATATGAATGTCGATAATGAGGCAAATAAATTTTCAAAAGATGATGAAATTTATTTCAAATACATTGATGAACTTGAAGAAATGAATCCTTCCATTAAGGATATTATTTACAATTTTCCTGTTTTTGTTGGAAATGTTAATCTGGCTCGCTCTCTCTTTTTTTATGAACTGTACAAGAAGGTTCTTAATCTATCAGGCAACATCGCAGAGGTTGGCACATATAAAGGCGCTTCTTTTATGCTGTGGGCAAAATTAATAAAGACATTTGAAAGAAACAACGTCACCAGAGTCTACGGTTTTGACTGGTTTCAGGGACTGAAGCCTGGAGAGAATGATTCGAAGGAAAATGAAGGTCTGTATACGGCTGATTATGAAACATTGAACAGGCTTATAACCATTCAGGATCTTGATGGTGTAGCTGTGCTGAATAAACTGGATGCTACCAAGGAACTGATACCGTATATCGATGAACGGCCATGGCTAAGATTCAAAATTGTTTTTATTGACTGCGCAATTCAAGATGTTATTGAAGCTTCGCTTAAGGCTTTGTGGCCAAGACTTGTAAACGGAGGAATTTTGATTCTGGATCATTATGGACTCTCGTGCAGTCCAACTGAGTCCTCCTTAGTTGAACAATATACCGGGAAAAGGGAAATTCTTCAGATGCCATTCAACAGGCATTCAAGTGGCTATGTAGTAAAGTAAGACAGCCTCTGATATTTCAAAATTCATTAATCAATTGAGGCTCTTTCAGCAACTTTTTTGAGGTGAATAACCTGCGTTGCATTTTTAGTTTCGATGTCAGAATCTTGATTCTGACACGATATACCACATGTTTAAATTTTCATTTGTGCAGTCATGAAAAAAGTAATTATATTCTGTGCCAACGGATACGGAGAACTTGTTCTGAATTCCATTAACGAGGAGATTATTGAGATAGTTGCCTTTGCGGATAATGATCCGAGAAAGTGGGGCAAAATGTGTGCGGATAGACCCATTATCTCCCCTGAGAATATAACAGATCTAGAATTCGACAAAATAATTATTGCCTATGCCGAATATGCTGATTCTATCAAAGATCAGTTGCTTTCTCTGGGTGTGGACTGCAGAAAGATTTCAATATTTCAGGATAGCGCTGACGGGATTGCCTATTCTGACAACCGTATTGCATTGATGAGAAAGTGTGCCTCAATAATAAATGAAAGGAGGATCTCCGGCAGTGTTGCCGAGGTAGGTGTCTACCGTGGGGACTTCTCAAGACTTATCAACAGGTATTTTCCGGATCGTACCATGTACCTGTTTGACACCTTTGACGGTTTTAATGATAAAGATCTGGAGAATGAAAATCTGTCAGTCACTCAAAAGCAGTCTTTCAAGAAGACTTCGGAGCAGTTTGTATTATCACGGATGTTTTATCCTAATAAATGTATTGTACGCAAAGGCTGGTTTCCTCAAACAGCACAGAATATTGATGACACCTTCTGTTTTGTCAGTCTTGATGCCGATTTATATAATCCAATCAAGTCAGGACTTGAGTTTTTTTACCCTCGCATGGAAAAAGGAGGTTATATTTTCGTTCATGATTTCGGTACTATGGACTGGAGCGGTGCGAAAAAAGCTGTTTATGAATTTTGTGATGAGCAAGGGGTATCCTTTTTCCCATTGCTAGATCGGGCTCTTAGTGCCGTAATTGTAAAGTAAGGCAGGAGGAACATATGTCCGATTATGTATCTCTTGCGGATTATGCTGGAAAAATGGATATTTCAAAAGGGGATGTGATCCTGGTGTCATCAGATGTGAGAAAGATGATGTGGGATGCAGTGATACATAAAGATGAAAGGGATTTAAACCTGTTTATAGACGGTCTTATCGACGCTACCGGATCTGATGGAACGGTTATTTTTCCAACCTACAACTGGAATTTCTGCTCCGGTGTTCCATTCGATGTCCGAAGTACCTCCTGTATGACTGGCGTAGTCGGAGAAACTGCACTCAAGAGGAGGGATTTTATCAGAACTTGGCATCCAATATATTCTTTTGCAGTACATGGTTTTTTTCAGAACAGACTGCTAGAAATGAAAAACAGCGACTCCTTCGGCCTTGACTCTCCATTTGCATTTTTCAGAGAAAACAATGTCAAAAACTACATCATAGACGTGACACTTCAGCACTGCTTTACTTTTGCTCATTTTGTTGAGGAGCAGTCAGGATGTGTCAACTACAGGTATCTGAAAAAATTTACAGGCGACTATTATGATGAAAACGGCGTATGCACCAGTCGCACCTGCTCTATGTTTGTCAGGAATTTGGATATGGATGTCATAACCACCATAGATCCGATAGAGGAGGATTTTGTGAAGACCGGAGTTGAGCGGAAAATTTTTATAAATTCGTCAGAAATCAAAAAGATAGAACTTGGCAGAGCCTACGATATTCTGCTTGATGACATTGTAAACAACAGATCCCGCAAATTATGTACCTACAAAGGACAGGAGGATTAAAAAATGAGTATGAATCTTGGTCGTCTTACGGATGTTTTCCGCGATGTATTTGACAATTCCGATCTGGAAATATCGCCTGATACGGTTATAAAGGATATACAGGGATGGGACAGTCTTGTCCATGTTACCCTGATGGCTGCAGTGCAGGATGAATTCGGGATCAGATACAGCATTGACGATATTGTAAAAATGAAAACAGCCGGAGATATTCTTGACTTCATAGACGGCAGGAGAAGCTGATGAAGCTTGAAGTTCACCATATTGGATATCTGGTTAAGGATATAGCCAGATCCGCTGCGGCTTTCAGCAGACTAGGATATACATCTGGAAGGATAGTGTTTGATCCGGTGCAGAAAGCGGATATTCAGTTTATGTCCCTTGGTGATATAGCAGTGGAGTTGGTGGCACCGCGGGAGGAATCCGATATATATTCACTTCTGAAAAGGTACAGGGATGCACCGTATCACATCTGTTATACTGTTGAAAGTATTAACTCAGCCATTGATGAAATGATCTCTGACGGATATGTGCTTCTCGGTGAGCCTGTCAAGGCGATAGCAATAGGAAAACAGGCCAAAGTTGCTTTTCTTGTTAAAAGAAATATGGGAATGATTGAGCTTGTTGAACTATAGTTTAGCCGGCGGAACCTTGTTGGAGAGTTGCATTTGAAATGCTTTGATTATCCTCTTGACGTGAAGACATTGCTTCGAAGAAAAAAATCCGTCAGGAAGGAACTGCTTGATCAGAACACAGACTGGATTGAGAAAAAAATTGCCGTGCTTGGAGGATCAACAACTGCAGAGGTAGTTGATCAGATGGAGCTTGCTCTTCTGAATGCAGGGATAAAGGCTCAGTTCTACCAGTCTGAATATGGCAAATATTTTGAGGATGCTGTTTTTGGTAATTCTCGCCTGGATGCCTTTAAGCCGGATGTGGTGTATATACACACAACCTGGAGAAACATTCTGCGTTTTCCTGATATATCTGGGACAGGGGAGGAGATCAATGAACTTTTGAATCTTGAATATAACCGCTTTTTTCAAATGTGGGAGCGGCTCAGGGAGAAGTTCCGGTGTCCTGTTATACAGAATAATTTTGAACGGCCGGATTATCGTCTGTTTGGAAACCGGGATATATGGGACAGTCGAGGCCGGAGCTGCTTTATCGCCAGACTGAATCAGAAATTTTATGAATACGCACGCTCTGTCAGTTCATTTTTTATCAATGATATTGACTACCTGGCTCAGGATATGGGACTTTCTGCATGGTCATCACCTTTTTACTGGAATATGTACAGGTATGCATGCAGCCTCGAAGCTGTGCCTCATCTTGCTGCCAGTGTGGCTGCTATTGTCAAGTCACTTTTCGGCAGGAACAAAAAACTTCTTGCGTTGGATCTTGACAACACTCTCTGGGGCGGGGTTATCGGAGATGACGGGATCGATGGCATCAGGATTGGTACTGAAATTCCAGAGGGTCGGATCTATACAGCTTTTCAGAAATACTGCCAGGAACTCAGAAAGATCGGAGTTGTGCTGACTGTTAATTCCAAGAATGATATGAAAAATGCTTTAGAAGGACTTAATCATCCTGACAGCGTTCTGAAGGAGGATGATTTTGTTGTCATCAAAGCAAACTGGGAGTCTAAGGATAATAATTTGCGGAGCATTGCAGATGAACTGTCGTTAGGTCTGGACAGTATTGTTTTTATAGATGACAATCCGGCTGAGCGCGAAATTGTACAGAAAAATATATCGCAGGTAGCTGTACCTCAGGTTGGTGCACCGGAGGATTTTATATCAGTGCTGGATCATTCCTGGTATTTCGAGACTACGGCGCTTTCAAAAGAGGACGGAGAGAGAACCTCACAGTACAGGGCGAGAGCTGCCGCCGCACTTTTGAAAAACTCTTTTTCCGATTACAATGAATACCTTGCCAGTCTTGAAATGAAGGCTGTTATTACAGATTTCGATCCTGTCAGCATACAAAGAATCGCCCAGCTGACAAATAAGACAAATCAGTTCAATCTCACAACTCTTCGTTGCACCGAGGATGATATTACCAGAATGCAGGAAGATCCATCCTTCATTTGTTTGTGCGGACGGCTTTCCGACAAATTTGCAGATCATGGAATCGTTACGGTTGTGGCCGGAGAAATAGTTGAAAATATTCTGCACATCCGTCTGTGGCTGATGAGCTGTAGAGTAATGAAGAGAGATCTTGAATATTTGATGATGAATGAACTTGTCGCAAAATGTGCGGAGCTGAAAATAAGTGAAATTCATGGCTACTACTTTCCGACAGAAAAAAACACCATGGTGAAGAGTTTTTTCTGTGATCAAGGATTTATTCCCTGCAGCAGTACTGATAGCCGGGTGGAAGAGTGGCGTATACCGGTGCCATCTTATAAGGCAAGAAGCACAAAGATCAGCATAAACCATATGAGTCGTAAAATCTTGACATCCTCGCCAGTCTAAAGGCAGGTGGTTCCTGCATTAACGCCCATAGCAGGTTATGGGTTACTTTCGGTGGGATCCTGTTTTGAAATTCTCTTTACAGGTTCTTCGTCTATGCTCTGGCCTGATTTCTTTACGCTTGGACGATGGTTCGCCTTCGTGCCAACACATTGATTGCACCGACTATATCGGCATTTTACGTGTAACCGAACTTGCACCCTATAATGTATAGTATTTACGTAACACATTGATTTTCATGGTCGTATCAAAACTTCTTCTTTGTCTGAATCACCTATATTTTTTTTTAAATCTTGTCATAATTCATTGAATTTATTTGATTTTTTTTGACCGTTTTGCTGTATACTCTACATATCTACTTAATATAGAGTATAGGTAATTTCAATGATTTATCCAGGTATTCGTGTACCGCTTCCTGACATGGGCGGATATATCTTCAAAAGAGGCAATGTAAACTATCTTTATGTTTACGTCGGTGAACGACAGTCTACCGAAACTGAAGGAAAAACAACCCATCCCAAGTCTAAATGCATCGGACGGGTTGAGATTAATTCCGAGAATAAGCAGGAACTTATGCCCAATACCTATTACTACGAGCTTATGGGTTTGAGTCAGCCGGATGTTGCTGTTATGGAAGGTGCGGGCAGGAAGCCATGGAAGGAAAAACCAAAACCTGCAGAGAAACGCGAAATCAGTGCAGAAATAGCAGTAGGTTACGGTCTTGCTGTAATGCTGCTTTCTGCAGAGCTGCAGCTTACACAGATTCTGAAAGATACATTTGGTGAAACACTGGGAAAAAGGATCCTGAGTTTGGCAGCCTTTATGTGCGAGCGGGCTCATTCATCTCTGGATGGCCTGGATCAATTTATAGGAAATCATCTTGCAGGAACAAATCTTGATATGACATTTGACAGAAGAGCTGCAGGACAGGTTCTGGTAGATATAACTCCGGAGCAATGCGGAAATTTCTATACCCAGTGGAACAAAGCACACCCTGCCGGAAGGGAGATTTTTTATGATGTCACTTCATTTTCTACTTATTCCGGTCAAATTATCAGTGCTCATTACGGGTACAACCGTGATCACGACGATCTGCCACAAATCAACCAGGGCCTGTTCTGCGATCGCGATACCGGTCTTCCGCTTTTTATGTGTTCGTATGATGGTTCTCTCAACGACAAGGCGAACTTCAATTATGCACTGAAGCGAGCCAGAGAGCACGGCATCGGAGTTGGGAAGGGAAAGAAACGTGTTAGCATTGTTACAGACGGCGGGTTCAGCAGAGAAAATGTTGACTGGAGTCATTTCCTTGGATATGACATTATCATAGGTGTATCGTGTGACTGTCTTAAGGCTGTGAAGGAAGCCTATACTGAATGGACGCTGGCGTTAAAGGAATCGGACAGAGCAGGTTCATGGATGTTGGGTGACAACTGTTATATCGCAACCACGATACCGTTCAAACTGGGCAATGTTGACGGTGAACTTATGATGTATCGTGATCTGACTCTCGAGGTAGATAAAAGGAAACAGCTGTCAAGGATCAGGGAAAAGAAAAAATCAGAACTGGAGAACATAGAAAAGGCACCAAAGGAGAACTTCAGTCAGTGGGCAAAAAGTTTCAGCCCTTACTATAAGATCATTCGCTGCGCCGGCAGAAAAGGTTTTTCTTATGAAGAGGACAGTGAGGCTTTCGCACAGGCATGCGCTTTGTGTGGCAAGGTTACTCTCTTTGTCAAAAGAAACTATCATAAACTGAACGAGCAGGAAATATTAAGAGTTTACCGCTCCAAGGAAAGTGTTGAGGACTGTTTCGACACAACTAAAAACGGACTCAGCGATAAACGTCTTCATGTTCATGGTGACAGGCAGATAAACGGTAAACTGTTTGTGATGTTTGTATCACTGATATTGAGACGAACTTTCCATAGGAGGATAGCCGATTACCTGAAAGAAAAAGGAATGACTGACGAGACGGCGATAAGAGAACTCGAGCAGATAAAATTTTACAAGGGAAAGGACGGCTGGAGTCTTAAGGATGCCATTTCCAAAACGCAAAGAGAAATTCTTACTGCACTCAATCTTAAATTAAGAGAAGATGCGGAAGTTCACGAATCTTTATTTAGACAGAGAGTCAGAAAGGGAAGAAAAAGTAAACTAACTGAAGCTAAAGTGGGAACTCCCGTAGAGGAAGTTCTTGAAGGAACATTGTAGGGAATTTCGTACTATACATTATAGGGTGCAAATTCGGATTGAAATACTATAAAAAAGAACATCCGGAAATCAAAGCAGCTGCCCACAGATACCATGGCAGCTTGATGATGATTTTAATGAGATGCTTCCGATAATGCAGACCGATATTATGCTGTCTCACGCTGGGAGGACGTTAATAATTGATGCAAAGTACTATGAACATTCCTTGCAACAGCTATATGATAGCTACTCCGTTCATTCCGGAAATCTCTATCAGATTTTTACGTATGTAAAAAACAAAGAAGTTGAGCTAAGTAACAGGAGCATGAAAGTGTTTCAGGAATGCTTCTATATGCAAAGACAGATGAAGCAGTATATCCAGCTCACGAATATAAGATGTGCGGTAATACCATAGCGGTAAAGACACTTGATTTGGACAAAGATTTTATAGAGATAAAGAAGCAACTGGATGGAATCGTGGAGAGGTATCTCTATGGTAAAACAAAATATTGTTGTTACTAGAAATATTTTATTGATGCATGAAGAAAAACAGTCCTGAGTGTGTCAGGGCTGTTTTTGAGTAAGAAGCGTAAATGGGAGGATACGTTTAATGAAACTAGTAGAAATGAGCATTAGGAATTACCGACAATTCGAAAAGGCTGATATATCATTTGATAATGGGATTACAGTATTGGCTGGAGCTAATAATAGTGGAAAAACATCGCTTATAACATTAATAAAGAACGTTTTTAATGATGAAAAGAGCATGTATTGTGAATCAGATATTCCTGCAAAGAATATGCAGGATTGGATTAATCAAGTTTATCCAATATTTGAAGCTTTTTTCACGGGAGCTTCTACGAGTGAAAAAATAGAGGATGATTTAGTTGAGAATATACTTCCTAAGGAAGATGAGGAACATCAAATATGTATAAAGACAACCTATCTGAGAGTTCATGTATCTTATGATTCTAATTTTGATGATATAAAACTGTTTGCAGATTATATCATGGACTTAGATGAAAATAAGCATGACTTTTACTTTGAGTATTATTATGAAATTAAACGCACGAAATTTATTAAGGCAATTTCCAATGAATTTGAAAAGATAAAAAAGAGATTTGAGGAAATTAGAGATGATAGAACAAATTTGACGGATTCTGCAGATGAAAAAGGTAAACATAATATTGAATTAAAGGAAAGATATTTAAAGCAGAAAATAGTTGCTTTATACGTTAATTCAATTGTTCCAACATGCTATTTTTGTGATGAAAAATATGAGAATAGATGTCAGATGGACGATGTTAAGCAATTTAGAAATCTGTTTAATTTTTGTTTTATTAAAGCAAGTAGACCCCTAGATGACGATTCATCAGATCATTCTCATTCAATCAGTAAACAGATGATTAAAATGGCAAAGTTAGATGGCGAATGGAATGAGTTGATTGATAAATTGCCGGATGATATTTTAAAACCAATTCAAGATAAAGACATTAGCAAGAAGGTTCAGGAAACGTCTTTAAATTCGCTAAAAGAGACAATTACAGCTATTGAGCAGACAAATGGTGGGCGATCTGGTGAATTGATGCTAGATATGCTTGTTACCGAAGAGGATATTAGTGATTTGTTGCAAAGAATTACAACGGCAACATACTGTGTTGATGGTTACTTCCTTGGAGAAGAATCCCAGGGACTTGGATATAGCAATATGATATATATTCACCTTCAGCTTAATGAATATGAGAATAGTAAAGACAATTGCAAGGTAAATGTTTTCTTTGTTGAAGAGCCGGAATCACACATGCATCCTCAAATGCAGCAAGTTTTTATTAAGTATCTTATTGAGCATTACAAAGAAGGGATTCAAGGGTTAATAACAACACATTCAAACGAAATGGTACGTGTTGCTGGAATAACGCATTTACGTGTTATTAGAAGAACTGGTAGTTTTTTTAGTGAACTCTATGACCCTTCAAAATTAATTAAGGGATTACAAGAATCAGAAGACACTGATGACAGATTATTAGCTGATTTTTATGATTGTTTTTTTGAGATCGGTTATTCGGAACTTGTCTTTGCTGATAAGGCTATTTTTTATGAAGGGGACACCGAAAGATTATATATCCGAAAACTCTTGACCTTAGAAAAATATCGAAAACTAAAGCAGCAGTACATTGCCTACATTCAGGTTGGTGGAGCATATGCGAAAAATTATAAAAAAATGATAGAACTGTTAGGGATAAAATCATTGATAATTACCGATATAGATTATTCTAAGGATGCAGAAACAGTTAATGATATAAACGATTCTGAAATAACTAATGCAACAATAAAAGAGTTCTATAGGATTAATAATAAGGAGAGCACCCCAACTGTTAAGGATTTATATGAGTGGAAGACGTCAGAAAAAAATGTTATAAGCAATGGGTTGATTTATACATGCTTTCAAACAAACGATGATGGGTACGCGAGAACTCTTGAAGAGGCAATGCTATCTAAGTATTTTTCGACTGATGTTACCAAGAGTTTTACAAAAAAGGAATGGACTGAAAAGAGAGAGCTTTCAAAGCTGGACTTTGTTATTCCAACGAAAGGAATAAAAGAAGATGATCCAATCAAATTGCGAGGTATTTTAAAATCAACATCTAGTTCAAAAACAAACTTTATGTATTCTGTAGTGTTCAATAAAAAAACAGAAGAAACGGAACCTAATTATATTCAGGGAGGCTTGACATGGTTGATGGAATAGAAAATATTTATCTTGTGAATGCGCCTGCCGGAAGTGGAAAAACCACATGGATTCGTAGACAGGTCGAAAAACATTTGCTAGATAATGATGATGATAATATTTTGTGCATAACCTATACAAATCGTGCTGCAGAGGAGTTGGGGAAAGATATTGATTCTAAAAGAGTGTTTTTCGGAACTATTCATAGCTTTATAAGCAATTATATAGGTAGCTTTTTTGAACATAAAGCAATAATTGATTTATATTGGGAGTTTTATAAAGAAAAAATAGCACAAAGAATAGATAACGTAGATAATCAAGAAACTGTTGCAGAGAGTAACGCGAGATATATAGAAAAGTATGGTACTTTAGACCTTGAAACGGTATATTCGAATTTAAAAAATATAAGCTATGGTGAAACTCAATTCACTTCATTGTATTATGGATCATTAAGCCATGATGATTTATTATCTTTTACCAAGAAGGTTGTTGAAAGATATCCGGTTATTCTTAAAAAAATTCGTGATAAATATCAATTGGTTTTTATTGATGAGTATCAGGATACAGACGCAGATGTTTTGAAATTGTTTTATGCATCTATGATAACGAGTTCAGGAAAACTGTACTTATTAGGCGATAAGATGCAACAGATATACAAGAACTATGACGGCAGTATTGAAGATACATTTAAGAAATTAAATAAATCTATACGACTGAAAGTAAATTATAGGACGACACCGTATATTGTTAATATTTTAAATGCTATATACAATGATCCGACATTACAGCAATATGCCTATAAGAAAAACTCTGACAATCAAATGCTTTTTAATCCTAAAGTGATTTTCACAAATAATAAGCTTGAGGTGATTAATGCATTTACAGACAGATATAAGGATGCTTTGGTCTTGTATTTAACAAACAAAGAGCGTTTTCATGGTATCGGAGTTGGAAATCTTTATGATGTATTTTATAAAATACCTAAGTATGGTTTTGCCGGTAAGTATGGTGTTGTTGATGTGCTTACAAAAAATGAAGTTTGGAATCAAGATATTCTTTTAAGTGTGGTTTTTTCTCTTGTTGATATCTGTGATTATTATAGTAACGGGAAATTAGGAGATGTTTTTAAAATTGTGCGAAGCAATGAGAATGTGCTTAATAGAAAAACCTTCCTAATAAGACATCATGCTGATAAAAAGATTTTACATGATAAGCTGGATAGAGTAGTTATGGCTTATAAAAAAAATGATGCTACGATAGGTTCGTTTCTTAAGAATTGTTTAGATGAAAATATTATAGATGAAGAATATTATGGTGGTCTAATTGAAGACGAAGACTATGCTTCAGCGTTGAAAGTTGCATTATCAGAAATTATAGTTTTAAAGAAATATATAGAAAATCCATACATTTCAACGCAACATGGAGTAAAAGGAGAAAGCCATGATACTGTTTTGTTTGTTGCGGAAGATAACAATAGAACTCCAGTAGTAAGCATGAGCCGATTCTTTGATTTATGGAGCAAAATCGATGTAACGTTAGGGGCTTTTGATGATTTTTATTATACTTATTTAAAAATGATTAAGAGTGTTGAAAGTGAATGCGGTATTAAAATTTCAGAAATGAAAGTCGATGATTATAAACAAAACGAAACGTTTATATTGCAAAAAATATCGGAATTTCGCAATATGTATTGTGATAATGATTATTATATTAATCTCTTAAAAGACACATTTGAAGAGTATTTCGCAAAAAATAATAAAGGAAAGGCGCAAGCGTGCTTGAAAGAAAATGCTGTTTATGGTGTTTTGGCGGCTTATCGACTATTTTACGTTGGATGTTCTAGAGCACGTAAAAATCTTGCGATTGTGATAGATGATTCCGATGTATCTACTTTTAAAGAAAGATTAAAAACCAAGTTTAAAGAGGTTGGTTTTGAAATTGAAGAGAGAGTAGGGGATGCGAAGGGTGTGACATAAAATTCGTGTATTCCTGTTAAGTCGGTTAATATTAAAGACTTGATTGGAGTTATATGAATATGGTCAAAAAAGATATTAAGGAGAGTGAACGCGATTCCGTGTAAACCCTTGTTAAGCCCCTTTTGAAAAAATTATCTAATGTACCTAGCTATCCTTGCGCTGGTTTCATCAAGACAGGATAGCTGGTTCAGAACCTTTGCCTAATTCTGTATTTTAGCATTGTTCCATTTCTTGGCAAGTTCACCAGTAATTCTGAGATAGAAAATTTTAAATACCGAATTTTCATTTTCAAAGAATCCCTTTTTAGTGACCTTTCTAAGGCTGGAATTTACAGATTCGATGGCATTGGTCGTATACATCACTTTACGTATGTCGGCAGGGTAATTATAGAGCTGACGCACATGGTTAAAATTGTTCTCCCAGACTTTTACGGCTCCGGGATAGTCAGAACCCCATTTGTCTTTTAAAGATTCAAAGGCGGCTTCAGCCGATTCCAGATTAATGGCTCCATACATAGCCTTACAGTCAGCACAAAATTCTTTCAAATATTTTGAAGGAATGTACTTTGTGGCATTTCTGATAAGGTGAACAATACAACGCTGAACAACAGTCTGAGGGAAAATGGAATGGACTCCTTCTTCAAGGCCGGATACGCCGTCCATGGATAGGAACAAAATATCTTCAACACCTCTGGCCTTGATGGAATCAAAGATTTTCATCCATGTGGATTTGGATTCTGTTGGACTGATATACAGACCTAAAACTTCTTTAAATCCCTCACAATCAACGCCTAAAAGTACATACACGGCGTGATTATCAACTATACCGCGCTCATTTTTCATTTTGACGTAAATACAGTCTACAAAAACAAAACTGTACAGAGGTTTCAGAGGTCTGTTCAGCCATTCTTTTACGTCGTTAAGAATGGCATCCGTAATAGTAGAGATTTTATCCTGTGACAGTTCAAAACCATAGATATCCTGAATGGTTGCGCTGATATCTCTCTGGCTCATGCCTCGGGCATACATCGCTAAAACCTTTCCTTCAATCTCAGAAACATCCTTCTGATATTTTGGTACCACAACTGGCTTAAATGAGCCTTCTCTATCCCTTGGAACAGCGATTGTGGTTTCACCGAAAGAACCGTGAATGGTCTTTTCGCCATAACCATTTCTGCGATTCTCGGTTTCTTTTGGTTCGGATGAACTCTTATCATAACCAAGGTGTGCATCCATTTCGGCATTAAGCATTTTCTCAAAAATAGGTCCAAAGACGTCCTTTAAGGCTTCATTAACGTCCTTAGCATTTTGTACGTCATAATTACTGAGAATTAAATCTGCAATTTTTTCAGCAGCAGGATTTCGCTTAATATCTTTTTTTGCCATATTCATATAACTCCAATTAAGTTTTTAATATTAACAGACTTAACAGGAATACACGAATTTTACGTCACACCTGTTTTCATCTACAAAATTATCGGCATATGCTGAAACCGATAAAGATGTTAGTACGGCTATTGTCAAAAGTTGTTTATTCATTATTTACTACTCCTTAGAATCTGATGAAGATGAATTAGGTTTAACGTCAACACTAGCATCTTTTCCGCTTCCTTTTATTCTGTTGTAAATGGAAGACGCTCCCAATTTAGCGGCTTTGCCAGCTCCTTTTGCCCCTAATTTTGCCAAGCCTGTTACACCAGTTGCTTTCGCTGCTTTCATTGCCATTGCACCTTGAGATGCGGCTGACATGTCAGAACTTCCTGTAGCACCACCTTCAATCATAGAAGAAACGGCAGTTGGAATAGAGTGGGCAAGAAAGAATGTCATAATAGTCATTAGCAAAAGTAAGAGAGTTTCTTCAAAAGGTATTAGATGCCCCGAAAAAACATAGACAGTGAGGAACCCTGTTTGAACTTTAATCATTAGTGAGACAACGAACACAAAAGCCATTAGTTCAAATCCTAATTTGACAAGTTGTTTGAGGTAATTCACTGCCCATGCGTTAGTCCAAGTGAGACCACCGAAACCGACCGCCAGAACTCCACAGCAGATTGTTATGTACGCTTTTACAAGAG
>JAEEGH010016030.1_pt1 | contig 16173 bp, 13 predicted proteins | sample 9134181 | NCBI WGS metagenome assembly JAEEGH01 (sample SAMN16246544, study PRJNA631951) | gut metagenome | biome: gut microbiome; feature: rumen; material: DP-attached | host: Bos | place: Iran: Karaj | collected 2018-10
CATAAACCAACGGACAGTATGCCCGCTTCATTCTGTATTTGGCGGTAGGCTGTCCTTTTTCTTCCTCAGCAAAGAACTTCTTCCTATCGGTCACTATCAGCAGGCTGTCCTTTGTGTCCAACTTGAAAGAGAGGCCCTTGCCGACCAGATTGAAACCAATGACACCGTCAAACCTATCGCATGTAAACTCACTCATCGCATCCTCCACTATCATCGGATAGTTTTCTATCTGGAGATTTCCCATCTTGATGGTTGGGAACTGATAGATGATTTGATTACGACTTCTCTTGTTGATATCATCAAACGTCAGACTGTCCGTTGTAATCTTTTTCATCCAGTCTTCCTTCTGTCCGTTCCATAGTCCGAGTGGCGAACCAGTATCAAAAAGCAGGTTTCTGGTTTGCCCTTCTATCTCCACTGGCACTATAACCGCCCCGTCTAACACCTTTATCTTGATGGTGTCAGCAAAGTCTTTCTTTGAAAAACTAATTGGAGCCGTTGCGGTCTTTATCAAGTTTTGTGCCACAATAGGAGTCATTGCGACGAGGGCAAGCAGTGCGGTGATGATGGTTTGCATGTTCATGTTTATTTCAATTTATTTGTTATCGTTGAATATCTCTTTGAGTTTCTTATCGATGTCCTTACCACGCAACCCACGGGCGAGGATAATGCCGTCGGGGGCGAAGAGAATGATTTCAGGGATGGCATCTATGCCGTAGAGGTCGGTGGCTACATGGTCGGAGTTAATAATCTGCGGATAGGGCATCTGCTCTACTGCGATGGCTTTCAGCGTTGCTTCGGGCTTGTCCCATACTGCGATGCCGACCACCTGTAGGCCGTGGTCTTTGTACTTGTTGTAGGCGGCGATGAGATTGGGAATCTCCTGTCGGCAGGGGCCGCACCATGAAGCCCAGAAGTCAACAAGGACGTACTGTCCACAGCCAACGTAGTCGCTGAGACGGGTTGTTATTCCCTCATATTCCACGGCGAAGTCCTTGAACATTTCGCCCTCGCGCGTCTCGTTCCGTTTCTCGTAGGTAGCTCCCATCTTCCGTATCTCTTCCATGGATTGAAACCGCTCGCTCAACATTCCGATACATTCGAGGATGCGGTTCCGATCGGCAAGGCTCATATGATACTCCTCAACGACGTACAGGCCAAGCTCGTCGTCCGTATGTCGGCTCACCGCGTCGGTTAAGATCTTTTCAAACCGTTGGTATGGCTCGTCAGGGTCTTTCCAATCACTCCACTCAAAGAAATCTGCAATGATGCGCTGCTCTAAAGCCTTCATTTCATCGTTTAGCGGTGTACCCGACACAAAGTAATGGCCGCTATACGGCGACTTTCCTTCAATGTGGATGCTACCTTCCTCTATGAACAGGGGCGTAATGTCTGTCCACCTTGTCTTGTTGCCGCGCAGGTCACACTTCATCACCTCAGGCAACGTCCCCTCGTGTGGCAAGATTTCGCCCCGCACGGCCTGCAAGGAATCGACGATAGTCCCATGTCTGTCCCTGAGATACAGCGTCCCCGTAAAGTCGGGATGTCCGATGTTGCCCTCAAGGCGATAGTGTACTTGCCCCTGCCCCGTCACCGCGACGAGAGCGAGGAGGATTGTGTTGATGGTTTGCTTGTTCATATTTTGTTTCGTTTCATTTGTTATCGTTGAATATCTCTTCGAGTTTCTTGTCGATGTCCTTACCACGTAGTCCTCGGGCGAGGATGGTGCCATCGGGGGCGAAGAGAATGGTGTGAGGGATGCCCGTAAATCCGTATACATTTTCTATTGTTTTTTGTTGGGTATTCAACATTAGGGGATATGGAATCTTCATCTGTTTGGCAAACAATAGAGAATATTGGGGCTTCTCGTTCACGGCAACACCAAGCACTATCAGACCGTTGTCCTTGTATTTCTCATAAACTGTGATGAGGACGGGAATTTCATGTCGGCAGGGTGCACACCACGAAGCCCAAAAATCCACCAATACATATTGCCCCCGACCAACATAGTCGGAGAGTCGAGTGGTCTTGCCGTCGTTCACTACAGAGAAGTCACGGAATTTCTGGCCTACATCGGGATAGTTGAAATTATTGGATGGGACTTCTTTCTCCTTCTGCATTAGTGGTTGTGCCAACACTTCTACGGCACGTTGTTGCATTTCGTCAGCCGTGTTTTCTACGTAGAAACGTGCTGCCTCTCCCCAGAGCGAGAAAGCAACGAGTGACTTCAGCACAAGCCTAAGCATGGGGATGCTACGTTTCAACTCGGCATCATCGGCTGGGGTGATGCCTTGGCGGTGTGCCTCGTCAATCAAGGCATTAAGCTGGCTATCGGACACCTCGTAGTGAGTCATGAAGTTGTCGATGTCTTTGCGCCAGTGAGTGGATGAATGAATAAAACGCTTCCTTATGTCACGGGCAAGGCCTGGCCAGTAATGCAGATGATTCAGTAGGAAAAGATCAGTTCCATTTATGTCGTAGTAGTATTGTGTATGTACGTTCAAGTTTGGATATACTTGTTCGTCAGGGATGATGCCCCAGTCGTGTGAGTTGGTATTGGCATAGGCCCCGTATGGTTTCTGTATGCATCTGCCAGATGGAGTGTAATAGCGGGCAGTAGCCAGTGTGAGGGTTGAACCGTCGGGGAGTCCGAAAACAGATGTAACCGTTCCCTTGCCACCTGTCTGCCATCCGATGACCGTAGCGCGGTTGTGATCTTGCAAGGCAGCTGCCAATAATTCCGCAGCTGAGTGCGTAAAGCCCGACACAAGCACAGCCATACGCCCTTGTCGGAAAAAACCCTTACCCTCTACGACGTGTGTTCCCATCAAGCAACCGCCACGCCCCCTGACAGACTCAATGGTATCACCTTCGTTAAGGAACTCACCAGCCAGTTGCCTGACGCTTTCGCTGAGTCCCCCGAAATTCATAGACAAGTCGAGTATGAGTGCACGCATGCCTTTCGTTTTCATGTCCTTCAGAGTCGCCACAACATCGTTATGAGTCGTATGCGTAAAATTGTCGAAACGGATGTAGCCAATGGTATCTGTCAACATGTATGCTGTAGTAATGCTATTTAGGGGAATCCGTCCACGTTCAATCGCTATGCTGATGGGCTTTGTCCCCGTACCGCGTTGAATCGTCAACTTGACCTTACTACCCGTTGTCCCTACGAGAAGACCAGCGGCATCATAAGCTTTCTGCACATCGCCACTGACATTCTTTCCATCAATAGAAAGGATTTGGTCACCCATACGCAGTCCGGCTTTCTCAGCAGGGCTGTCTGGTATAACACCAGCGACAACAGGTGTAGCACCCATGACCATGATATTGATGCCAACACCTTCCGTGCTCCCCGCCATGAATTCCTGCTTCACTTTAGATTTTGGAGCATCATCGTAATGTGAATACGGATCCTGTCCACCCAAAACACCCCGCACAGCTCTTGCTACGATGGTGTCCGTCGGTATGCTGTCAACGTAATGGTCACGCACAATCTCAGCAATAATCGCCAGCTTTTCTATCAAGGGGTCGGTAGAGTAAGTTCCATCGTGCTCCTTTTCCTGCGCCTGCCCCGCCATTGCAACGAGGGCGAGGAGGATTGTGATGATGGTTTGCTTGTTCATATTCATTTCGATTTATTTGTTGTTGAAGGCTTTTCCGAATGCTTCTCTGATGTCCTCTATGCTACGGAAACCGGAGAAACAGGTGACCTTATTCCCTTTCGAAGTATAGATGGCATAGGTAGGGTATCCATCTGCCTGTAGTTGCTTGAATACGGTATTCATCTGTTCCTGGGTCAGATAGTAATGTTCGCCCGAAATGTCGGTGATGTATTTCTTCCATTCGTCGTATTTCGACGTGGTGGAGGTGAGATAGACATATACGATGTCCTTGTCGCTGAGTTCTTCCTTGAGAGGTTTCATCTTCTCGTGCCCGAGTTTGCATGGGCCGCACCATGTAGCCCAAATGTCGATGAGTATGGTCTTACCTTTGTATTTGTCGAGGATTGTTTGCAGGATGCTGTTGGGTACTATATCCGTCATGTCGAGGTAGTGGGCGTTATCTGGCAGTCCCTCTTTGTTGGCAGCAACGGTTTTTCGGTATTCTGCCGCATATTTGTCATATAGGGCAGACAGTGTAGGGTCTTCTATTAGCGGTTTGGTTACATCTTGCCCGTCCAACACCTTGGGCAGATAATAGCAATAGCGGGCTAAATCTGCATTGAAGCCTCTGGCATCTTTATCCAGAGCATAAAAACGACTGGTATAGACAAAGTCGTAGTCAAAATATCTCATGGAGGAAAGTATGTCTTTTGAATGATTGCGAATGACGTAATCAGTAAAAGCATCCGTCTGCTTAAGCGAGTCTAATACGCTATCTGTAAATATGAGAGGCATATTGAAACAAGTCAGAATCTCAGCCTTCACGGTCTCGCTATAGGATGCAGTCCTTTTCCATTCTTCTCTGTAGGATTTTCTTCCCTTCATAAAATTAATCAGTGAAGTCACGTCTTTGCATTCTGACATCTTTTGCCAGTTATATTCTGTTCCTTTCAGAAAGGTTCTCATTGCCGGGCGATATTCCCAGAACAACTTGGCTGAGCATCCTTTGTAGCCTACAAATTTGCCGTTTCCTTCTGTATCGTTGTGCAGCATATCCAAAATCAATGTCGCCTCTTTTCCTGGCACGAGGAACAGATTGCAAGATGAAACCGTATGAACATTGGTAATCTCTGCTGAAACATGCTGCGGGATGCTGATGGGGAGAAGAACTTCTGCTTCCCCGTCATCATTCAAACGAATCTTTGTGTCTGTTGGCCTTGTGGGATTCTTCAGGTCAATATATTGCAGAGTAATCTTTGTTCTCATTCCCTTGCGGTAGTTGAGCGCTTTGAAGTAAATGGTAACATGTCCTTCACTATACTTCTGTTCTGTTGGCTGTTCTTCTTCTGCATTGTCAGCCAAGTATTCAGCGGGTACGGGCGTAATGGGCATCACATAGTCCTTATCATGAATGCTGTAAACACGATAATCCTTTTCCGCCATTCCTTCAATAAAATCAAACTCCTTGGTGTTCATCGGCATAGGTTTAAAATAGAGCACAAAGTTCTTCATACCCGTATCGTCCAAGGTGATGTAATTGCCGTCCAATGTGATGCCGTCGCTCCCTATAATTTCATATTGCTTGCCATTAGTTTGAAGAAAGCTTTCCTTCTTGATATGAAATTTATATCCAGGCATAAGGCTCACGCAGACATGCATAGCAGTCCTCTCCTTGGTGAGTTCCACTTTTTGTACTTCAAAATACGAAATGTTAGAATAACCTATAGCGGGTCGTTCCCATAAGATAGTATCTTGCCCCTGCCCCGCCATTGCAACGAGGACAAGCAGGATGGTGATGATGGTTTGCTTCATATTTATTTTCTTTCTCATGGGGTGCAAAGTTAGGCTGATTTATGTTAGTAGATGAAAATAATTATTACTGAATTATTACTGTTTCACAATTTTAGGATATATTCAGATAAGAATCTGAATAAATTGAGTATCTTTGCGGCATGGAAAGAAGAATCAAATTTATACATGGTTTGACCATCTGTGTCATTGTAGTTTTCACACTATCGCAAGTCTATTGGTTACTTAGCCGCTATCGGCTGGCATTGCAAGAGCGTGAGGACGTACTATTTGCCGCTATCGTTGAGGTAGTCGAACAGGACGTTCAGGTGCGACGGACTATAACGCCCAAAAGCCCTGAAGAAAAAGTGAGGCGGGAATACTATACTCAGAAATACATGGAATCAATGCCTGATTCCACGTTGAAATTAAACTTGACCATCGTCTTCGGAGGATCTGACTTCAGAATGAATTTGGATTCATTTGACAGTATTAGACCAGATAGTGCGCAGACATTCCATTTTGAATTAAAGACGGATAGTCCCATTCCTGATGCTCAAACAGACCGTGCCATAGAACTCTTCAAAATTAATCATAATTGTCCGTTTGCAGTGGAGGGTTTGGACAGCCTACTACGTCAACAAAGCATTGTGGCACAGCAAATTGAGGTGGACTCGCTGCTGGACTCACTACAATGGGAACCTGCCCTTAAACGGCACACCTCACTATTGCGACCACGTATTATCGTAACCTATCCTTTCGACATTCTGCAACGTCAGGTTGTAAGGGTTGAGACTGATATCGCTCTCTCGCCACTCTTCCAAAGCATGATTTACACTTTGGCTGCTTCGCTTTTGCTCTCGTTCTTCCTTATCTTCTGTCTGGTCTATCAGATACTGACTATCCGCAAGCAACGGCACATCGAGGCTATCCGGCAGGAGTTTCTGCACACGATGATCCATGAACTGAAACGGCCTATATCGACGCTGAAGATGTGTGTGTCGTTTATGGGCAATGAGCGGATGATGCAGGACGGGGAGAGCAAGCAGCGCATACTGGCAAGTTCGCACAATGAACTGGATAACCTGACTTCGTATTTCTCGAAACTGCGCGACATCACGTTCAACGATTCCACCGAAATTTCTTTGGTAAAGTCATGCTTTGCGTTGCGCGGACTGATGGAGGGATGTATCAGCAAGCAGAATATCCCTTCGGACAAGGAGGTGAGGATGGAGATTGTGGCCGAGGATGATTTGGAGATACGGGCCGATAGTATGCACCTGGCAAACATTGTCTGCAACCTGCTGGAGAATGCCATCAAATACTCCCGTGAGGTCGTGACCATCAGGATAGACTATCGGATGCGTGAGGACGGGATGGTGCAAATCAGCGTGGCGGACAATGGCATCGGCATCTCAAAGGCCGACCAGCGGTATGTATTCGATAAGTTCTACCGCAGCGAGTCGGCAAAGGATAAGGCCATCCCCGGCATCGGACTTGGACTGAGTTATGTGAAGTTGTTGGTAGAGGCACACGGTGGCAGTATCAGCTTTGACAGCACGGAAGGCGAGGGTACGACATTCACCATTTTAATACCGCAGAGTGATGGAGAAGATTAGGATATTGCTTGTTGATGATGACCGCCAGAACTCGGAATTGCTAAGAAAGTTCCTGGAGGTGGAGGGCTATGAAGTGGAGTATGCTGAGAATGGACGTGCGGGATGGGATATGTACGCTGCCAGTCGTCCTGACTTAGTGCTGCTCGACATCAATATGCCAGAGATGAACGGCTTCGAGTTGGCACGAAAGATTCGAGAGCAAGACCGCGACGTACTGATATTCTTCCTCACCGACCGCACTGAAAAGGCAGACCGTCTGAAAGGGTTCGACCTGAAAGGCAATGACTACATCCCCAAGCCGTTCTATCCCGAAGAACTGATTGCCAAGATTCGTGAGCGTTTCGAGCATCGCCAGGCTTCGTTACCATCGCGCATGACCATCGGACAGACCATTTTTGACAGCAACCTCTCCACGATTGAATATGCCGGAACGGTGCAACACCTCTCTGCCCGCCAATCGGATATCCTGGCCATCTTAGCCAAGCATATCGGCCAGACCGTAGAGCGTGAAACCATTCTGCAATCAGTATGGGGTAACGACAGTTACGCTAATTCCCTCGCCCTCAATGTGCAGATTACATATCTCCGCAAGATGCTCGAAGCCGACACCTCCGTCTCAATTGTGTCACTGAAGAAACGAGGGTATATCTTGGAAGTGAATAATGGATAAGGTCGTGCACCGCATCATGGGCATCACCCAAGAGGCCATCCGCTCAACAAGGTACAGGATGCTTCGCCACTAAGTTGGGTAGTTTGACGTTGCAATCTGTAGAATAGGAAATGGTAAATTATTACCTTGACTGATTCTCTCTCCATAATAGAGAAGAACTGATTAATAATAGAAATGAACAATAATAAGATTCGAGAGAATTATTTGGAATTATACTTTTGAATAATGAGTGTATTCCATTCTTTTATATCATTTAATAGGTGTTCATCAATATTCAGAGGGAGTAAACTCATAATCCTTTGTCTATCAAACAATATTCCAGCATTACGTGCCCGTTCCTCCCATTGCTCAGTGATAGCGACGGCTTCTGTGATAAAAAATAATCTTATAGGGTCTGCGATAGGATAATAATACATATAATTCCTAAAAAAAATTGAAGGTTGCAATTGTGTAAGAGTTTCATCCCAATGAGTTCCAGTTTTACATTGAGCCATACCTATAAGCATTGAGTCTCTTTTATCCTTGAAGGGATTCCAAACAATTACGTCAAGTTTTCCGTCTTTTCTCTTTCCGTTGCCGCCAACAGGTTCTCTTACTTCTGATTTGAAATTAAGTTTTACTATAAGTTCTTTAATTTTTTCTTTGAATGTCATCTCGGAAGCTGTACCAAAAACCATAGAAATGGATTGATTTCCAAAATATGACTCACAGATATATTGCGATAGAACTTCGAAGATTAGAGCTGAGTCTTTGCCTTCCCCAAAATGACGGTCATCTCTCATGTTTGCACGGGTTGCAAAGAGTAGATATTTGTATATTTCCTCAATTTGTTGTCCACACTCATTATTATAAGAAATAAGGTCGTCGTTAATAACAAAGGGATAAAAATCATTACAATCTTTCTTCCTTTGTTTAAGTTCAGCAAATACTTCCATTAGACGATTATATGTCCTATCATCATCGTCATCGATTCCTTCAAAATGCAATTCATCAGACTCAACACTCAATGCACTTTTAGCAGATTCAATAGAGAAAATCCTTTCTTCGCTAAAAAGGCATTTTATCTCTATAAAATCAGCAATCTCCGAAATGTCGTCTTTAATACTGGGTATGTTTCCAAGTTTAAACATAGAGGACTATTCTGATAAACGCTTAGTTTTTTCGGGTTTGTTTTGTTTATATATCTTTTCTAAAGTAGAGTATAGATTGTCTGCTGTATCTGCAATGGTTCCAGCAATGCGCAAAATTTCTTCCTCTCCATCATAAAAAGCAGAATTTGCCAATGCTTTTTGAACTGCTACTTTAGCGTTCACTAAAGCTGTAAATAATACTTCTGAACCGCCTATCGTAATCTCAAATGCAGAATTTAACGATGCATTATTTTGAAGTGAGATTATTGCTTCTTTATTTTGTAAGACAGCATCAAGTCGTTTGAGGTCTGGATTTTGTGACTTAACCATTGGCTCAATATCTTCACTCTTGCTGCCATATAACCATATCATAAGTTCACCTAGCTGTTTAGTGCGATCTTCAGGTATTATTATGGTTCCATCACTATTAAGTGTTAATTCTATATATTTCCTAAATCCCTCATAACCAATAGCTGTGTAAAGATGTGAGAAGTATAGCCTGTTATTATATGTGTCATCTGACCTGAACGAGGTTCGTTTTTCCGCTTCTTTAATAACCATTAAACCTTGATACAATTTCTTGACAGTATTGTTCGCATCGCCAATTTGTTCGGCAATTTCATCTAAACTCATACCAAAGTTGTCGTGGACAGAAGCAATATATTGGGCTTTAGCATAAGACCCCCATTTTGCTGCACCATTGACATGCTTAAAACCTATGTATCTCCATGCTGCTGCACGGTTATCAAGCACAATGACTGGGAGACCTTTCTCTTCTAACTCTTTCTTTTTCTCTTCAGTGATTTTTGGCAAGAATTTATTCATTCCTGTACCAATCATCTCGGGATGTAATATGGATTTTACTGCTGCCAACCTTCTATTACCTTCAACGATAACCAATTTCCCACTTTCTCGGACAGCATAAATCGCTTCATGATCAAAAAAACCATGAGCCAATATAGACATAACAATTTCATCAACAGCCATATAAGTCCATAGGATATTCATAATTTTCTTCTCTGGTGTAGAAGCTGAGATGTTAAATTCTACTAGACGAGGATTTTCAACGTCAAAGTATAATTCGTTTACGTGGTAATGTTCTATTGTCTGAGCCATATTATTTATTATCTTGATTGCCAATTGGCATAGGGTTTTTAAGAATTGTAATTGATCTATTATACTTCAGTGTATGAGGGAATATCAGTATTTCGTCACCAATTCGGTTAGAAGTTCCTTGAGATAATCTATAAGAGATTTTCCGAAAGTCAGGATATAAGCCTATAATATAATCTTGTTTATCATAAGAAACAAGCCATAGATTATGTAATTTTTTAATTTGTTCAGCTAAAGAGTTGTGATCCTCATCTTTATAAAAATTCATATACAAATCTGCTCCTTTTTTATAATAGGGAGGATCTAAATATATAAAAAGATTATTTTGTAAACTATCAATTTGACTAATAAACTTTATCCCGTCAAGGTTAAATAAATGGATACGTTCTTTATAGCGTAGTATCATCTGAATGCGTTTAATTAAATCACTTTTATTAAATCTTGCATCAATCTTAAATTTGCCAGTCTGTTGAATACCACCAATTATTCCTCCTTTAACAACACCGGAAACATTAGTTCTATTAAGAAAAAATAAAGCCTTTGCTTTTTCCATCTCATCATCAGTATCTTGCGACTGGATTTCTTTATAATAATGCCACGTAGGAACGTCAACATTCACAGTGTCTATCCATTTGCAAAAATCATCGCCTCTTTCCAATAAAATGTGCCAAAATGCATAAATAGACGAGTCATAATCATTTATAAAGATATTGCTAACAAGATTGTTAAAAAGAAGATTTAGGGCTAAACCAGCTCCACCAGCATATGGTTCTACATAATCTACCCCAACCAAATCGTTTTCTACAAACAATCTGGAAAAGAACGGGAAAAGACAACTCTTCCCGCCTGGATATCTAAGAGGAGAACAGTAGTTCCAAGTCATAAATGCTATAGTCTTTTATAATTTGTGTGCAAAGATACATCTTTTTTCTTAATTATGATTATTAAGAATTAAGTTTTTCTCGATTTTTTGTTCTTTTTCCAATTGTGAATAGGAAAATAGTGATTATATTTATCTATTTGCATAGGATAACTGAAGATACCAAAATGGTGAAACCCGACATGTGGTGGCATCGCAGGAAGATGAGCACCTTCGGCAGCATCATCGACGCGAACGTGCGCCAGATAGCGGCTCAGAAGCAGGAGATAGCACGGATAGAGGCTGCGGGCACCCAGAACAGCCGCCAGATAGAGGAACTGAAACGGCATGTGGCCGAGCGGCAGGAACAGTTGTCGGCACGCCTGCATGTGGGAACGAAACTCTACGACCGGCTGCGACAGGGCGAGGGCATCAGCCAGGCCTCGGGCAAGGACCTGCAGTGTCTGGTGGAGTTCTATGCACTGCTGCGCCCCATGCAGTGGTATCAGTGGGAACAGCGCTACCACGCCCTGACACCGAAGCAGGTCGCTTTCCTCATCCTCCAGGACGAACTGCACAGCACCGACGACCAGATAGCCCGCGCCCTCGGCATCACCGAAAGCACCGTCCGCGTCGTCCGCTCACGGATCAAAGGAAGGGAGAAGTAGAAAAAGTCAGCCACAAACTCGCCTCCCGCTTACAAAACTCCCGCAGCGTCACAAGGTCTAAACTGTTATTGCTGAATCTTTGTTCCATCGTCCTATGGATTTGCGGATGCAAAGCTACACATTTTCACTTATATTACGCACCATTCCAACGTTAAAAGAGCAAAAACGGCAAAAACTGTAGTAAAAAATGTCGTATGATTGAATATTATTTCGTATCTTTGCAAAAATATTTTGTTTGCTTATGAAAAAGAAATCAATTCTGTTGCTGATAGCAGCAACCATGTTATCAAGTAGCGTTGTATGCGCACAGAAATACAAAGATGCGTATCTGACAGCTGAAGAGGTACCAAATGCCGTTTATTGGCTACCGGCACCGCCAGCACCAGGGTCATCACAGTTTATGGCCGACATAGCCCAGTATTTCTGGGGAAAACAGCAGCGACAGGACTCGCTTCGAGCCCAGAAGGCTATCCGCGAAGTTGCTTTCGAAACTGACGAAATGGTACCGCTGTTCAGCGAAGTCTTTGGCATGGAGATTTCTCCTAAGACAACACCTGCTATCTACAAGGTCATTAATCGCAGCATTCCGACTATCCGGCTAAGCGCATCGAAGCCCAAGAAAACATATCTGCGCAAACGGCCCTATGTCTATTTCAACGAGCCTACACTCATCCCTGCTGAAGAGGAAGAATTGCGCAATACCGGTTCCTACCCCTCAGGACATACCGTTAAGGGATGGGGTATGGCCTTGCTGCTCAGCGAGATTAACCCCAATGCCCAGGATGCACTATTCAAACTCGGTTACGAATGGGGACAAAGCCGTGTCATTGCCGGCTACCATTGGCAAAGCGATGTGGATGCCTCGCGAATGCTTGCTGCGGCATGCTTTGCCCGTCTGCATTCCTGCAAAGAATTTCTCGAAGATATGGAAGATGCTAAAGAAGAATTTGAAAAATTAAACAAATAAAAAATCCAAAATTAGAAAATTATGAACGCAAAACAAACCATCGAGGCCGGTAAGGCCATCCTCGGAATCGAATTCGGTTCCACACGTATCAAAGCCGTACTGATTGACCAAGAGAACAAACCCATCGCCCAAGGTGCATTCGAGTGGGAAAACCAACTCGTGGACGGACTGTGGACTTATAGTATCGACATCATCTGGAAAGGCCTGCAGGACTGCTACGCCGACCTGCGCAAAGATGTAAAGGCTCAGTACGACTGCGAGATAGAGTCGCTGGCTGCTATCGGATTCTCAGCTATGATGCATGGCTACATGGCATTCAACGAGAAGCAGGAGATTCTGGTGCCTTTCCGCACATGGCGTAACACCAATACGGGTAAGGCTGCCGCAGAGCTCTCTGAGTTGTTCAACTATAACATTCCCCTGCGCTGGAGCATCAGTCATCTGTATGAGTGCATTCTCGAGGGTAATGAGCATGTGAAGGACATCAAATACCTGACCACGCTGGCAGGATACGTACACTGGCAGGTTACTGGCGAGTTTGTACTGGGTGTGGGCGATGCATCGGGTATGATTCCCGTAGATCCCGCCACGAAGACCTACGACGCTACCATGGTTGAGAAGTTCAATAAGCTCATCGCTCCGAAGGGCTATTCATGGACATTGCTCGACATTCTGCCCAAGTCGCTGAATGCTGGCGAGAACGCTGGTACGCTGACTGCCGAGGGCGCTAAGAAGCTGGACGTTTCAGGTCACCTGAAGGCTGGCATTCCTGTTTGTCCTCCTGAGGGCGACGCTGGAACGGGTATGGTAGCCACCAACGCAGTCAAGCAGCGCACGGGTAACGTATCGGCTGGTACCTCTTCATTCTCAATGATTGTATTGGAGAAGCCGCTGTCGAAGCCTTACGAGATGATTGACATGGTGACTACGCCTGACGGTAGTCTCGTAGCGATGGTGCATTGTAACAACTGTACCTCTGACATCAACGCATGGGTAGGACTGTTCAAGGAGTATCAGCAGCTGCTGGGCGTGCCCGTAGATATGAACGAGCTGTATGGCAAGCTGTTTAACAAGGCTCTGGAAGGCGACACCGACTGCGGTGGCCTGATGGCATACAATTACGTCAGCGGTGAGCCTGTTACTGGTTTGGCAGACGGTCGCCCCCTCTTTGTTCGCTCTGCCAACGACAAGTTCAATCTGGCCAATTTTATGCGAGCCAACCTCTACGGTGCAATCGGTGTGCTGAAGATTGGTAACGATATCCTGTTCAAGGAAGAGAAGATTAAGGTGGACCGCATCACTGGTCATGGCGGCTACTTCAAGACCGCTGGTGTGGGTCAGCGCATGCTGGCTGCTGCCCTGAACTCTCCAATCTCTGTGATGGAGACTGCAGGCGAAGGTGGTGCATGGGGTATCGCCCTGTTGGCTGGTTACCTGATTAACAAGAACGGAAAGAACCTGGCCGACTACCTCGAAGATGTTGTCTTCGCAGGCAATACGGGCGTCAGCATCGCTCCAACAGCCGAGGATGTTGCCGGCTTCGAGAAGTATATCGAGAACTACAAGAAGTGTCTGCCCATTGAGCAGGCAGCTGTCGACAACAAGTAAAGTAAGGGCTGATGAGAAAACTCCTGATAGCGGCCTTTGGCTTCATTACGTTGGCATCCGCGTCGTGCCATGCAGAACGCCAAAAAGGAGCGACAGAGTCTAACACTATTCAGCAGGCTGAGGAACACCACCTCAGCTTGCTGATTGCTGGCGACCTGATGCAGCACGGACCGCAAATCAATGCAGCCCTGCAGAAGGACGGCAGTTATAACTATGACGAGTGTTTCGCCCGTATTCACGACGAGGTGGAACGTGCTGACGTTGCCATCGGTAACTTCGAGGTGACGCTGGGTGGTAAACCCTATGCCGGATATCCGCAGTTCCGTGCTCCCGACGAGTATCTGCAAGCTTGTCTTGATGCTGGCTTCGACATCATGCTCACCGCCAACAACCACTGTCTGGACAGTCGTCGTGCAGGACTCGAACGTACCATTATGATGATGGACTCGCTGCATGTGCCGCATATTGGTACTTACGTCGATGAACAGGCGCGTCAGAAGCAATACCCGTTCCTACTTGAGCGCAACGGACTGCGCATCGTACTGCTAAACTTCACATACGGTACCAACGGCATTCAGGTGCAAGCGCCCAACGTCGTAAACTATATGGATACCGTCCAGATTCGTCGCGACATCCAGAAAGCTAAACTCATGAAGCCTGACGTCATCATTGCCCTGCCACACTGGGGAATAGAATACCAGCAGTTGCCGTCACAGCAGCAGCGCGATATGGCCAAGTGGCTTATAGACAATGGTGTCGACCACGTCATTGGCGGACATCCGCATGTAGCCCAGCCCCTGGAACTGACGCCAGACAGTTGCCACCTGATTGCCTGGTCAATGGGTAACGTTGTCAGCAACCAGTCGAAACCGAACACTTACGGCGGCTACATGGTACGCCTGGAGTTTACAAAGACCGTGCAGCCCGGCATCGTGCCCACAATTACCGGCAAAAAGAGTGCCACACGACTCAGTGACTGCGGTTATACACTCTATTGGGTTAGTCGTCCCACAGACAACAACCGTCGGCACAACTACCGCATTCTGCCCATTGACGAGCCTGACGGTGTACTCACAAGTATTGAACAAAGGAATCGTAAAGCTATCCGCTCCTCCATGCGCAAGCTGATGGAGAAACATACCATCGGTATCAGCGAATACACTTTTAAATAAAAATGACTTTGCTGCGGCAACACTCTGTTCCGTCTTTTCGAACAATACGAATGCAGAACTCATTCACAGCAGTCTCCTCGCGATAAAAGGAGAGTTGATCACCTGCATGAGCTTCAGCTACGTAGGCTATTTCGAAACGGCGAATCTGGTGGTCGCGATACCAGTCCAAGGGCCATAAGTCCAGCACATGCTCGATGTACTTGACGGAATTGATGTGCCCGTTGATATCCACATCATTATAAAAGGTGTCGATAGAACGCACCAACTGGGCATTGTCCGACATCTTCACTCGCCCACCCTTGTCGATTGGACAATCCTTGTCGTTGACAATCCAATTGTTGATGGCGCCGTTGTCAATAGCGAAAATGTCTGTAGGCTGGCGGCTCTCCGTGTCAATCATGGCCCAGATAGAGCGACCATAGCCATAAACGTGTCCGTCATTTCCGACAACGGAAAAATTACGGCTGGTAAAATAGCGCATAGCCGATTCCACCCACGTTTCAACATTGAACTTGGTATACTGCTTTGGCATCTCGTCCATCTCAATAGCCAAGCGCGACAACACCCATGAACGGTTTATCGACATCAAATACTTCATACCAAAGCCACGGGCAGAGGAATGAAAGTCGGCAGCGTTGAGCATGTGATTACCCAAATGGCCCATAAACAGCCGCCCGCCGAAATCACAGTGGAAGGGTTCGGCCAGAAACTCGTAACATCCTATCTTATCCATTATCAATTATCAATTATCCATTATCCATTGAAAAAAAATAACCATTAACCTTTAAAGGTTTTCTCCCGTTCTTCAAGGAAAGCGCTGACCTGTTCCTGTTTGGAACGCGTCACGGCAATACGGCCTGAACGGGTATACTGGAACACGCAATCAAACTCGTTCAAAGCATAGTAGAGATTCAGAATATCCTCGGTCTTACCGTTCTTCATAACGACGGTATACGTAGGATTAACCTCCATAA
>JAEEGH010016034.1_pt1 | contig 16172 bp, 13 predicted proteins | sample 9134181 | NCBI WGS metagenome assembly JAEEGH01 (sample SAMN16246544, study PRJNA631951) | gut metagenome | biome: gut microbiome; feature: rumen; material: DP-attached | host: Bos | place: Iran: Karaj | collected 2018-10
GCCATACTTTTCCTTAAATGTTTTAATTTTGGGCACAAAATTACAAAATAATTATCAATTATCAATTGTCATTTATCAATTATTTTATATCTTTGCAAACAGAATTGATATGTTTCACTAAAATAAAAGTAAAAAGTATGAAGACAAAAGTTATTTCTTTGCTGCTTTGCTTGGGTATGATTGTTGCATGTAACAATACCCAGAAGGGTGCAGCTATCGGCGCTGGTGGTGGCGCAGTTTTGGGTGGTATCATTGGCGCAATTGCTGGTAATACGGCTATTGGTGCAGCTGTAGGCGGTGCTGTGGGTGCTGGTGCTGGTGCCATTATCGGTAAGAAGATGGACAAGGCTAAGGCTGAAGCTCAGAAGGTTCAGAACGCTCAGGTTGAGACCGTAACAGACGCTAACGGTCTGCAGGCTGTGAAGGTTACCTTCGATTCTGGTATCCTGTTTGCTACTGGTAAGGCTGACCTCTCTCAGAGTGCCAAGAACTCACTGGCTCAGTTCTCTAAGGTGCTGAACAACAACAAGAGCTGCGATATTGCCATCATTGGCCATACCGACTCTACAGGCTCTGATGCTGTAAACCAGCCCTTGTCTGTAAGTCGTGCCAACAGTGTGAACAACTATCTGAAGTCTTGTGGTGTTAGCCCCTCTCAGATTAAGAGTGTTGAGGGTCAGGGTTCTACCAATCCCGTTGCTGACAACTCTACAGAGGCTGGTCGTAAGCAGAATCGTCGTGTAGAGGTGTACATGTATGCTTCACAGGATATGATTAAGCAGGCTGAAGCTGGTACGCTGCAGTAAATGAACACGCTGATTCAGAAGATAAAACAAACAATCAAGTGGATAGTGGTGGCATTCTTTGCCTCCACTATCCTTTCTGTTGTGGCGTTACGTTGGTTGCCCGTCTATTTCACTCCGCTGATGTTTATCCGTTTAGGTCAACAGGTGGATGAGGGTAAATCAATGACGCTACATCATCATTGGGTGCCGATGGAACAGATATCCCCATCGTTACCCATCGCTGTGATGGCCTCTGAGGATGCTCGCTTCTCAGAACATCACGGCTTTGACTACAAAGCCATTGAACATGCTGCTATGCGTAATATGAAGCATCCGGAAAAGCAGAAACTGGGAGCTTCAACCATTTCGCAACAGACTGCCAAGAATGTGTTCCTATGGCCTGGACGCTCATGGGTTCGTAAAGGCTTTGAGGTCTATTTTACCTTGCTCATTGAACTGATGTGGTCTAAGGAGCGCATCATGGAGGTTTATCTGAACTCTATTGAGATGGGCGATGGAATTTATGGAGCCGATGCAGTGGCTGAATGGCATTTTAATACAACCGCTGCTAATCTTACGAAGGCTCAATGTGCGCTGATTGCTGCCTCGCTTCCTAATCCGCGTCGTTTCAACTCAGCCCGTCCCAGTGGCTATATGCTGAAACGCCAAGCTCGCATACTACGAGAGATGCGCTTCGTGAAAAAACTATAATAATACTGCCTATATATGAAGAAAGAAAAAAAGGTCTATTCGTTTGCTACAAGACTTTCACAATGGGTAATGCTGGTGCTGTTTGTCATGATGTCCGCATTAGCCATCTTTATCTATTATATCACTGGTATGGTTCTTTTGGAAACCGAAGCAAGCACGATTAAAAACAGTATGAAAAGTGCAGAGCGTAATATCAGCGATATGATGTCGGACGTGATGGTGGCAACTGATAACAACGTGTTTGACATAGAACGTAACCTTTCAAAGCCTGACGAGATACAGGCTATCGTGGAGCGTATCGTAAAACAAAACAAGCATATACGCAGTTGTGGTATCAGCTTTATTGAAAACTACTATCCCTCGAAGGGACGTCAATTCTGTCCGTATGCTTGGCGTAACGACAGTTCAGAAATTCAAGTGCAACGACTGGGCGATGTAGTGAATGACTACCTGAACAGCAAATGGTTTAAAGAGGCATTGGCAAAGGATTCTGCCTATTGGTCTGCCCCTTTTGTTGACGGACATGATGGCAAGACACCTCTGGTTGCTTTCCTTCAACCTATTCACGACCAGCAGGGACGTATTGTGGCTGTCATGGGTGCCGATTTGTCACTCGACTTCATGACTGAATTTCTGGAAGAACAAGACAGCCTTACAGAGGATGCTATGTGGGTTGCTCCATCAGAGATTTCGTTGAGAAGTTATATATTATCGCATGATGGTACCTATCTGACTCATCCTGAGTCTTGGCACATCATGAAGGGTAATTTTTTCCAACACGTAAAAGATTATGATGGCGAAGAAGGAACGGCCAAGAATGCTATCAAGGAGATGAAAGAAAAAAAGGTAAGTAGCAGTGAGACGGATTATATGATGATGATCAACAGAACCCCTTCTTACCTTTTTTATGCACCTGTTAAGGGAACAGACTGGATATTGGTAGTGGTTGCTCCCAGGGTTGTACTCGACTTGATGGGATTGGTAGTGGGCTTATTCATGCTGGTGGTAGTTCTTGTCATCATACAGGTTACCTTCCTGGTTTGCAGGTTTGTCATCAAGCGTTCTGCGAAACCTTTGAAAGTGTTGGCAGATGCAGCCGATATGGTGGCACAAGGACATTTCGACACGCGACTGCCATCCATCAAGTACAACGATGAGATTCATCAGTTGCGCGATTCGTTTGAAAACATGCAGCAATCGCTGGCAACCTATGTGGAAGACCTGAAAACCACTACGGCGGCAAAAGCCTCTATGGAAAATGAGCTGGAGATAGCCCACGGCATACAGATGAGCATGTTGCCAAAGACATTCCCAGCATATCCTAACCGTACGGACGTAGATGTATACGGACAAGTGACTCCAGCTAAAGCTGTAGGTGGTGACCTTTACGACTTCTTCATCCGCGACGAAAAGCTATTCTTCTGCATTGGAGACGTGTCGGGCAAGGGTGTGCCAGCATCATTGGTCATGGCGGTTACACGTTCGCTGTTCAGGAATATCGCTGCACATACTGCCCACCCGGATAAAATGGTAATGGCACTGAATGAGGCATTGAGCGACAATAACGAGACGTATATGTTTGTTACGCTCTTTGTGGGTGTGCTTGATTTGCAAACGGGTCATCTCAGTTATTCAAATGCAGGTCATGATATGCCGTTGCTGCTGACGGATGACGAGGTGATTGTCCTGTCTTGCGACTCCAATGTACCAGCAGGTGTCGTACCTGGTTGGAACTTCACTTGTCAGCATCTGGAGATGAAGTCAGGTACTATGATTTTCCTCTATACTGATGGTCTTAATGAGGCTGAGGACATCCATCATAATCAGTTCGGAATGGAGCGTATGCAGCAGACAGCAATGAATGCAAGTCGTACCCCTCAGCAGTTTATATCAGTTATGAGAGAAGCGGTGGCGAAGTTTGTGGGAGATGCAGAACAAAGCGACGACCTGACCATGTTAGCCATCCAGTATAAAAAATAACCAGCTATCAGCGAATCATTTAAAGTCCAGTAAGATGATAAACGAGAATTATATATACGTATTGATGTTGGCGATTGCCTTGTCCATCATCATTGTCATGGCTTCTGTCATTATCCCCATTCGTCTTTTCAACTGGAAGCGGTGGAAGGGACTTATCCTGGGACTTGTGTTGCAGCCTATTGTCTGTGCCATTCTGATAGTCTGTGTGTTTATGGGAATCGTTGGCTATACAGAATCCAAGGTAGATCGTCAGAGGGAATCTGCTATGGTCGCTGTGTGCACGCTTCGGACAGATTCTGCAAAAACGGATACGCTGAGATGGTATATTAAAGCTGACGAAGAATGCTTCCAAGTAGATGATAACGACATCAAAGCCTTTGATGTTATCCGACTTGATCAAGCCAGTGTGGGTGTGGAAGATAGAATTGTCGTTAAGTTTAACGTGAAGAAAAAGCAAGTCGTAGCCACTGATTTTGGTAATCCTATCAAGGTTGAAAAGGTGGACTGGGACCAGGTGAGAGACTATTTGAACAAGAAATAACATCATCATTTGTAGGTATTTTAAGGTGTAAAGTTGTTAATATTGAATTTATTTGCTACTTTTGCAGATAAATAATATAAGGTATGAATCTTTCGGAACTGAAGACAGGCGATAAAGCCTATATAGTAAAGGTAAAAGGACATGGTGGTTTCCGCAAACGTATTGTGGAAATGGGCTTCATCAAGGGACAACGTGTGGATGTCTTGCAGAGTGCTCCGTTGCAGGACCCTGTAAAATATCGGGTGATGGGATACGAAGTAAGTCTGAGACGTCAGGAGGCCGAGAAGATTGAGGTGACTGACAACGAGCGTGAAGCTGCAGAAATCAGTGAGCCTCAGAATGTAGCCACCACGGCCCATTATGCTACACATTCTGCTCGTCATACCATTAATGTGGCTTTAGTGGGTAACCCTAATTGTGGCAAGACTTCTCTCTTTAACTTCGCATCAGGTTCCCATGAACGTGTGGGTAACTATAGCGGTGTCACGGTAGATGCCAAAGAGGGCTATGCGGACTTTGAGGGCTATCATCTGAAACTCATTGACTTGCCTGGCACCTATTCGCTGTCGGCTTATTCTCCAGAGGAGTTGTATGTTAGAAAGCAGTTGCTGGAAGATACCCCGGATGTCATTATCAACGTCCTTGATTCTTCGAATATCGAACGTAACCTGTATCTGACTACTCAGTTGATGGATATGCACCTCAGAGTGGTGTGTGCGCTGAATATGTTTGACGAGACGGAGCGCCGAGGTGACCACTTGTCCATTGATACGCTGAGTTCATTGTTGGGTATGCCGATGGTGCCCACGTCATTTAAGACGGGTAGGGGATTGCCGGAATTGCTGCGTGAGGTGATTCATATCTTTGAGAGTCAGGAGGGACACGACAACTACTATCGTCATATCCATATCAATCATGGACATGAGATAGAGGATGGTATTGCCAATATACAGACGTTCCTGAAAGGCAATGACTTGCTTCGTCTGCGCTATAGTACCCGATGGCTGGCATTGAAACTGCTTGAGAAGGACCAAAAGGCAGAAGAGGTTATAGCATCGCTTCCTGAGAGTAAACAGATATTGGCTGCTCGTGACACGGCCATACATCGTGTGAAAGAGGAGACAGGCAACGACTCGGAGACGGCTATCATGGATGCTAAATACGGTTTTATCCGTGGTGCCTTGCATGAGGCCGGCTATGTTGTTGGCGCAAAAGAAGATACTTATAAAACAACCCATAAGCTTGATGCACTGATTACCAATCGTTGGGTTGGTTTCCCCATCTTCTTCTTCATCCTTTATCTGATGTTTGAGGTAACGTTTACCTTAGGACAATACCCGATGGATTGGATTGAAATGGGGGTTGAACGCTTGGGAGAATTGATTGGCGATACGATGTCTGAAGGTCCGTTGAAAGCAATGCTTATCGACGGAGTTATTGGAGGTGTTGGTTCTGTTATCGTATTCCTGCCACAGATTCTGATACTATATACCTTTATCTCTTTTATGGAGGATTCAGGCTATATGGCGCGAGCAGCATTCATCATGGATAAACTGATGCATGGAATGGGACTGCACGGCAAGTCGTTCATCCCCTTGATAATGGGCTTTGGCTGTAATGTTCCTGCCGTGATGGCAACGCGAACCATTGAGAGTAGACGTTCGAGATTGATTACGATGTTGGTTCTGCCCATGATGTCGTGTTCGGCACGCTTACCTATTTATATTATGATAATAGGCGCTTTCTTCAGTGTTCGTTATCAGAGTCTGGTAATGATTTCGCTCTATGTCGTTGGCATTGTGCTATCCGTTATCATTGCCCGTGTGCTCAGCACGTGGGTTATCAAGGGTGAGGATACTCCGTTTGTAATGGAGTTGCCACCTTATCGTTTCCCCACAGCAAAGGCTATTTTCCGTCATACTTGGGAGAAGGGTAAACAATATCTGAAGAAGATGGGTGGTGTCATCCTTGTTGCCAGTATCATCGTGTGGGCATTGGGCTATTTTGGAACGATGGGTGTAGCACCTTCGTTGGAAGAGAGCTTTATCGGATTGTTGGGTAAGAGCATAGAACCGTTGTTTACACCGCAAGGTTTTGATTGGCGTTTGGATGTCAGCCTGATAGCAGGAGTGGGAGCCAAGGAAATCGTAGCCTCAACTATTGGTGTGCTTTATACGGATGATTTCAATTTCACTCCGTTAACGGCTTATGCCTTCCTGTTGTTCGTTCTCATCTATTTCCCATGTATCGCCACTGTTGTCGCTATTAAGAATGAGAGCGGATCTTGGCGTTGGGCATTTTTCGCAGCATGCTATACAACGGGATTAGCCTGGGTGGTAAGTGCACTGGTTTATCAGATAGGAAGTCTCATTGCCTGACATCTTCCATCTTACTTCTTCCATCTTACTTCTTACTTCTCATTCATGGTGATAGGGCTCGCCTTTAATGATGGTGCAGGCACGATAAATCTGCTCTGTAAAGGTGAGGCGTATCATCTGATGAGAGAATGTCATCTTGGAGAGTGACACTTGTTCGTTAGCTCGCTGATATACATCTTTAGAGAAACCATACGGACCTCCGATGATGAAAATGAGGCGACGAGCGGTATTACGTTTTTGTTCTAACCAGCGGGCAAACTCGATGCTGCGATATTCCTTTCCGTGTTCATCAAGAAGGACAACGGTGTCCGAGGGTTGCAGTTGCTTAAGAATCAGTTCGCCTTCAGCTTGTTTCTGTTGTTCTTCCGAAAGGTTCTTGGTGTTCTTCAGTTCCTGTATGGTGACTACTTCAAACGGCATATAATGATTAATACGCTCGACATAATCGTTGATGCCGGCGATGAAATGCTTGTTGACGGTCTTACCAACCTGTAAAAGAACAGTCTTCAATGTTGATGGTTTTAATCTTCGTAATCAGCAAGTCGCTTGGGATTTTTGGGGAACCATCCCTTCAGGACACGCTTGCGCTGGGCAAAGAGTTCACCGATGCCCCATAGTGCTGAGGCTCCGAAGACACCAACAACAGCGGAAACGATAGCATTCTCAATGAATAAGGCTGCGATGATGCATGTCAAACCAATGACTAGATATATCCACCAAGGACGTGTGCCCCAGTAGTATTCAGTCTTGATGACGATGGGATGCCAAATACCGATGGTCAGGAAGGTACAAACAGCAATAATGATTCCTGTGAAATACATAACTCTCAACTCTCAATTATCAACTATCTTGTTGTATGGAATCCTTCCAAGTTCTGATAACGACGCTTCATCATGCGCTGATAGATGTTACGCATCCAATAAGGCTCAGTGGCAGTAAAGAAGATGCCAATGATAATCAGTACCCAGTAGGCTGTTGTAGAATCAAACGCTGCTTCGATGGTAAAGACAACAATAACGGGTGCAAACATGGCTACCATAGAGAGGATGCCTTGCCATTTGTTTTCCATCTGATTCTTGCCTGTAATCTTATCATTAAGGGGTAGGGTGTCCTTGTTGAAAATAGCCAATTGGAAGAGCATGCAATATACAGGACCTGTAGCTGTCAACAGGTAAGCTAGAATCATCAGAATAGAGAACTGCCCCATGATAACGGGTGGCAGTTGCAAGAGTACAGGTAACAGCAGTATAGCACAATAATAATAGTATTTTGCTGTCAGCAATTTCAAGATGTTCTCCTCATGAACCATCAACATGTCGATATAATTGCCTTCAGGACACATCACCTTGGTAAGGTTTGTGGCTCCAAAGAAGATGAAGGCATAGAGGCAAAGGAAGTTGCGGGCAAAATCACCTTGATAGATACTGCCAAAAGCGATGGTTAGTGAGAAGAAGGTGATGAAACACAAGCCCTGGATAAAACGAGTACGAATGGCCTTGTTGCGCATGGTGCTCTTGATTTCCAGTTTCAGGTATTCGCCAATTTGTCCGAAACGATTCAGGGCCTTGAACTCAGAAACATGTTTAAGCTTTGTATTCTCTTTCTTAGAGACCTCGTCATAGATGAGTTGCATCTGCAGTCTTCTGTTGATGCAGAATAGGATAGTAAAGAGTGTTGCAAATAGGACGAAGATAAGCCATAGGCCACCATACGATTGTACAAAGTCAATGAGACCATCTGTGAAAACATCAATCGTGTCATCGTCCAGAAAGATGAAAGGACCGATTAATGCACCATAGAATACGATAGGCAAAGCCCACCAAAAGATATTATGATTGACCAAGGTACGAACAAGCAGATACCACTGGCTATTGACAACAATCATCAGATGGAGCAGGAAAAGCATTCCAATAGCTGCCCAGCCTGATAGTCCTCCACACCACACGACAAAGACGTAAGGTAGGAAGGTGACCATCCAAAGGAGATTGCCCAAGTCGAGAACCTGCGAGACAAGGAAGCATTCAACAGCGGTAAACTTGCTGATAGGTGTGAGCAGATAGGGCTTGACAAGCATCAGAGGCGTCTGCTGCGTGGCAAAACGACCAGAAAAGTCGAAGATAAGGAAGAAGGGCATGATATAAAATATCATTTCGGGCACATCTTCCTTTGCTGCCAGCCATCCGAAGAAGGTGCCAAGGGCAAGAAATTCGATCGCTACGATACTTATCACTATATATCCGATGAGCTTGCCATACTGGTTGGCTTCAAACATCGGATGACGTTTCTCGCTCAATTTGGTGTTCTTCCTAAGCAGGAAGAATAGTTGAATCTTATTCATTATCTGAGGTCTATGATTTCTGCTGAAGGAAAGTCCTTGGAGTTGAATCGGAAGGTTCCATCAGCAATGTTTGTCTTCTTGAAATTCTTGATATCTATTGTTGTCCACCCTTTTTGCTGCTTCATGCGAATCTGAGAAGGAGTATACGATTTCTGATTGATGATGATATACATCTCGTTGATACCTTTCTTGTCTGTAGCTTTCAGATGTACCTCAAAATTCATACCTTTCTTCGTCATCGTATAAGTATATCCTTTCTTATACATGTAGATGAAGTTATAGGGGTTAATGGCAGCAAGCTCTGCTTCAGTAGGATTCGACACGTTAACCTCATCGTTATCCTTCATATACGTCCACTGGGTTTTTCCGTCAAACCAGATAGTGGCTTGTGGCGTAGATGCATGAAACTTCTTGCCCTTAATGGCAATGGTTCCACTGGCATTCATATTGTTACCCTTGATGGTAAAAGAGGCAGAGGCACCTGCTTTGTTGGATACCGTTGCCGCGGTCTTGTCAAGCACTTGCTTGGCTGTCTGTCCGTATGATACTACAGCGAAGAGTAGCATCAACAAAATCATCTTTATCCTCTCCATTGTAATAATAGATTTTCAAGACTGTTTTCATCCATGATTAATACTTCGCGTGGCTTTGAACCGTGAGCTGCCCCTACAATTCCTGCCTTTTCTAACTGGTCCATCAATCGACCAGCGCGGTTATATCCAATAGCAAACTTACGTTGAATCAAACTTGTGCTTCCACTCTGTTCGCGGACTATCAGACGAGCTGCATCTTCGAACATCGGGTCAAGATGCTGCATATCCACATCGCGACTCTCACCACCTTCACCCTCGTCAGTGTCAGGCTCAGGCAACTCAAAGGCTGAAATATATCCTTGTTGCTGGGCAATGAACTGGTTGATACGCTCAACCTCAGGAGTGTCAACAAAGGCGCATTGAACACGAACGGGTTCACCACCATTCAGATAAAGCATATCACCACGACCAATCAACTGCTGAGCACCTGGACGGTCAAGGATGGTACGCGAGTCAATCATGGCACCTACGCGGAAGGCGATACGGCTTGGGAAGTTTGCCTTAATGGTACCAGTGATGATATTTGTAGTAGGACGCTGGGTGGCAATAATCATGTGAATACCTACGGCACGTGCCAACTGAGCAATACGTGCGATAGGCAACTCTACTTCCTTGCCCGCTGTCATAATCAAATCACCAAACTCATCGATAACCACTACGATATAAGGCATAAAGCGATGACCATGTTCTGGATTCAGCTGACGATCAATGAACTTCTTGTTATATTCCTTGATGTTACGAGCTTGCGCAACTTTCAGCAAATCGTAGCGGGTGTCCATCTCCTTACACAGCGAGTTCAATGTACGGATAACCTTTGTTACATCAGTAATGATAGGCTCCTCACCTTCATCGGGCACTTTTGCCAGGAAATGCTTTTCGATGGAAGAATATACGCTGAACTCAACTTTCTTCGGGTCTACCAACACAATTTTCAGTTCTGCAGGATGCTTCTTATATAATAAAGAGGTGATGATAGCGTTCAGTCCAACAGACTTACCTTGACCAGTGGCACCAGCAACCAGCAAGTGGGGAGCTTTTGCCAAGTCGAACATGAATACCTCATTGGTAATAGTCTTACCAACGGCACAAGGCAGTTCCATCGTTGACTCCTGGAACTTCTTCGAATTCAGGATGCTTTCCATTGATACGGTACTTGGCTTCGCATTTGGAACCTCAATACCAATGGTTCCTTTACCAGGTATGGGAGCGATGATACGAATTCCGAGTGCAGAAAGACTCAATGCTATATCGTCTTCTAGGTTACGTATTCTTGAAATACGAACACCGGGAGCAGGAGTTATCTCGTATAGAGTGATGGTTGGACCTACTGTTGCCTTGATACTGCTGATTTCAACTCCGAAGTTGCGCAACACATCCACGATACGGTTCTTGTTGGCAGTCTGTTCCGCCATATCGATATAAGGCTTACCATCGTCCTCATATTTCTTCAGCAAATCAAGGGTGGGATAGTGGTAGTTCTCCAAATCGCGCTTGGGATCGTATGGCGTACTGATATCACCATAGTTGCCAACGAGATTGTTGCCTTTGGCTGCTTCTTCCTCAGAAACTTCTTCAATCTCCATGTCAATGTCGTTGTCATTCTCATTGCTGTTGACGTTGTCATTATTTGGAGTGACAACAGTTTCGATAACCTCTTCTTCATGTTCTGGAGTACTTATGTCATCGAATTCAACAACTTGTTCTTGTGGATCATCAAACACATCTGGATCTTCCAATGTGTTTAAGACATCTGGTTTCTCATCTTCGGAATCTCCTTTTCCAATATGTATTTCCATTGGAATCTTCTTCAGATATCGCAAAGGGTTGAACATTTTGCGGAGAATGATGACTGTCTCCATACTCAGATAGGTAAGAAAAGCAATGGCGCACAGAGCAAGCACTGCCACCAGTCCAGGAACACCTATCAATCCTTCTATCTGCTGACTGACTGCTAATCCGTGATCACCACCAGGATTGTAGCAGGCATCCTCGAAGAAAGGCACTAGGAACTTGGCCATCGTGATAGAAGACCAAATCATGACAAGTGTCAGACACATAAACCATTTCAGCAGTTTAACCTGATAGGCTCGCATCAGTCTGACAGATACCAGCAGTATAAATACTGGGATTAGGAATGCAGCCAAACCGAAACAACGCTTGATGAAGAACCACGCAGCATAAGCTCCAAGAGAACCACAGGCGTTCTGGAATTCTTGATTCTGATTCAGAATCTCACCAGCACGTGGCACTTCTATCATACTTTGGTCTGCTTCACCTGTTACTAAGAACGAAGCGAAGGCCCATGTTAAGTAGCCTGCAATGAATAGTAGACAAAAACCAAGCACAAAATTAATGCGCTCGTTATGGAAGATGTTATCTATGCCGATGGCTTGTTGAAAGCTTGTTGACTTCTCCGAAACCTTAGTTGTTTTCTTTTTTGCCATATTTTCTTTTTAAATAATGTGCAAAATTACAAATAAAAACTTAGATTTCATCATAAATCTGCCGTTTTTTGTTTTTTTTGCATTACCTTTGTCGCCCAAATGAAGAAAACCATTTATCATAAATACGACAAACAAAGGATAGCCGACTTGCCCAGAGTCTTGTTTGAGGGGCGAATCGTGGTGATATTGACAGAGTCTGAGGCCCAGAAAGCTGTTGATTATCTCTTGTCGCAACCTATTTTGGGCGTAGATACGGAAACAAGACCCTCATTCAAGAAAGGACGTGTCAATAAAGTTGCTTTGTTGCAGGTGGCCAGTCATGAAGTTTGTTTTCTGTTTCGTTTGAACCAGTTAGGCATCTCACCAGCTGTTAAACGGCTTTTAGAAGATAAAAGTGTTCCTAAGATTGGGCTTTCGTGGCACGATGACCTGAATATGCTTCATAAATCAGGCGAATTCGAGACGGGCTATTTTATTGATTTGCAGAATCATGTTCGTGAGATTGGTGTTGAGGATTTGAGCCTTCAGAAACTCTATGCCAACTTCTTCGGACAGAAGATTTCAAAACGGGAACGGCTGACCAATTGGGAAGCTGATATCTTGAACGATAAACAGAAACAATATGCTGCTACGGATGCGTGGGCTTGCATTATGCTTTATGAAGAGCTCATGCGGCTTGAGGAAACGGGCGATTACGAACTAATTAAAACAGTAGAGGATGTACAAGCAGATTCAGTTGCGTAAAGGTAAGGATGAGAGTCTTCGACGTTTTCATCCATGGGTATTCTCTGGTGCCATCCAGAGCATGGACGAGGGTATAGAAGAAGGTGAAATCGTGCGTGTGGTTACTAATACTGGCGATTTTATCGCGGTTGGTCATTTCCAGCAGGGCTCTATTGCTGTGCGTGTCTTGTCTTTCTCTGATGTGCAGATTGATGAAGAATTCTGGCATTCTCGTCTTTCTTCTGCTTTGCAGATGCGCCAAGCCATTGGTATTGCTGACAATCCAAACAACAATACCTATCGTTTGGTACATGGTGAGGGAGATCATCTTCCAGGTCTGATTATTGATGTGTACGGGCAGACGGCTGTCATGCAAGCCCATTCTATCGGTATGCATCTGTGTCGTAAGGAGGTCGCTCAAGTGCTGAACAAGGTGATGGAATCGCGCATTTCACATATTTATTATAAGAGTGAGACGACGCTTCCGTTTATGACAGCCGATGATATGAATGGTTTTCTCATTGGTGGCAGTGATGATAATATTGCAACGGAGAATGGTTTGAAGTTCCGTGTTGATTGGCTGAAAGGTCAGAAAACGGGCTTTTTCGTTGACCAGCGTGAGAATCGTTCGTTACTTGAGAAGTTCTCTAAGGGTAAGCGTGTGTTGAACATGTTCTGTTATACAGGTGGTTTCTCGTTCTATGCCATGCGTGGTGGCGCAGAGTTGGTTCATAGTGTTGACAGCAGTGGTAAGGCCATCGAACTAACGAAACAGAATGTGGAACTGAATTTTCCCAATGACTCTCGTCACGAAGCCTTTTGTGAAGATGCGTTTAAGTATTTGGAGCGTGCTGGCTCTAACTATAACCTAATTATTCTTGATCCCCCTGCTTTTGCTAAACATCGTGGAGCTTTGCATAATGCGCTGAAAGGCTACACCCGTTTGAATCAAAAGGCTTTCGAGAAAATAGAGAAGGGTGGTATCCTCTTCACATTCTCTTGCTCGCAGGTGGTCACAAAAGACCATTTCCGCAATGCGGTATTCACAGCTGCAGCTCTTGCTAAGCGTAAGGTGCGCATCCTGCATCAGTTGCATCAGCCTGCTGATCATCCTATCAATATCTATCATCCTGAGGGTGAATACCTGAAGGGCTTGGTGCTCTATGTGGAGTAAAGTATCTGCATATATCAATAAACATAAACTGCTTAATGCCAATGATTTGTATATTGTTGCTTTGAGTGGTGGTGCGGATAGCGTTGCTTTGCTTTTATTGTTAAAAGAAGGCGGTTTCAACGTACATGCGGCTCATTGCAATTTCCTTCTTCGGGGTTCGGAGTCTGATCGCGATGAGGCTTTTTGTGTAGATCTTTGTCGACAGTTGGGTGTTGAACTGCATCGTGCTCATTTTGCTACGCGAGAATATGCGGAAGCACATAAAGTGAGCGTCGAGATGGCTGCTCGTGAGCTGCGATATAATTGGTTTGAACAGCTGAGAAAGGATATTGGGGCGGTTGGAATTTGTGTGGCTCATCATCGCGATGACTCAGTGGAAACGGTACTTTTAAATATGATTAGGGGTACCGGGTTGCGTGGTTTAACGGGCATTCAGCCTCGAAATGGTTATGTCTTGCGCCCACTTTTATGCGTTTCAAGGGATGAAATCGAGCATTTCTTGGCAAAAAGGGGGCAAAAGTACGTAATAGATAGTACTAATTTAGAAACCGATGTGAAGCGAAACAAGGTTCGCCTGCAAGTTCTTCCTTTGCTTCGTACGCTCAATCCTGCTGTTTCTGATAACATTCAGCGAATGGTCGAAAATGTGGCAGAAGCGCAAATAGTCTTGGATTCCTTGTTGGACAACTTTAAAAAACATAACACACTTAAACTTAGCGAGTTGGAAAAATATGGTTCGAGTGAATATGTAATATATGAATGGCTTAAAAACTATGGTTTTAACGGCACTCAAGCACGACAGGTTTTAGAGGCAGAAACTGGTAAAATCATGAGTTCTTCGCAAGGCTATGATGTCTTGAAAGATCGTGAGCGATTGATTATCGAACGCACATTGAAACCCTTTAATCCAATGCGAATTCCTGAGGAAGGAATGTATGTCTTGGATGAGAAAATGCGGCTTTCGTTACGTAAATGTGCTGCTTATGTGTCAAAAAAACCGTTTGTTGCCACGTTTGATGCTCAAAAAGTGGTGTTTCCGCTTACTGTTAGAAGAGTCGAGGAAGGAGACTGGATGATTCCCTTTGGTATGAGGGGACGTAAATTGCTGAGCGACTTAATGACTGACCGTAAAATGACTGTTTTTGAGAAGCGTCGCCAGTTGGTTGTCGTTGATGCTCAGGACGTTATCGTATGGGCAGTGGGTCTTAGGATAGCCGATTCTGTTGCTGTTGCTGAAACTACCCAGTCTGTATTGGAACTCATTTTAACATTTTAGCACGGGTGATATTTGGCGGTTTGAAATAAAATGCTTACCTTTGCAAACAATTTTGCGAGAGTAAGCTTTACCTCGCATGTTAAAAAGAAATAGTAAAAGATAATATCGATATTTATGACAAAGAGATTTGCCGAACATAACGGCTTGAATTTGACGCAGGTAAACAATGATGTCCTGCAGACATGGAAGGAGAATAACATCTTTTGGCGCTCTGTGACTGAGCGTGAAGGTTGTCCACAATTCGTGTTCTTCGAGGGGCCTCCATCAGCCAATGGTCACCCAGGAATTCATCACGTGCTGGCGCGCAGCATCAAGGATACCTTCAACCGCTATAAGACCATGAAGGGCTTTCAGGTCAAGCGTAAAGCCGGTTGGGACACCCACGGACTGCCAGTAGAGTTGGGCGTCGAAAAAGAACTGGGCATCACCAAGGCCGACATCGACAACAAGGAGAGCGACAAGTATATCTCTACGGAGGACTACAACAAGAAGTGCCGTCAGAATGTCATGATGTATACCCAGGAGTGGCGTGACCTGACGGAGAAGATGGGTTATTTTGTAGACCTTGACAATCCCTACATCACCTACGACAACAAGTATATCGAGACGCTGTGGTGGCTGTTGAAGCAGTTCTACAAGAAGGGCCTGCTCTACAAGGGATACACCATTCAGCCGTACTCGCCAGCCGCAGGAACGGGACTTTCAAGCCATGAATTGAACCAGCCCGGATGCTACCGAGACGTGAAGGATACCACGTGTACCGCTCAGTTTAAGATGAAGAATCCGAAGCCTGAGATGGCTCAGTGGGGTACACCATACTTCTTGGCATGGACCACCACACCGTGGACGCTGGCTGCCAACTCAGCCCTCTGCGTAGGTCCGAAGATTGACTACGTGGCTGTGCAGACCTACAATCCCTATACCGCCGAGCCTATCACCATCGTGCTGGCCGAGGCTCGTCTGAATGCCTACTTGCCCGCTGAGGGTGCTATCACCGACGGTGGTGAACTGCCTAAGTTCGAGCGTGGCGACAAGCTGATTCCCTATCGCATCGTGGCCCGCTACAAAGGTACTGACCTCGTAGGCATGGAGTATGAACAGCTGATGCCCGCCATCAAACCCATGGGCGATGCTTTCAAGGTGATTCCTGGCGACTATGTAACCACTGACGATGGTGCTGGTATCGTACATATCGCTCCTAACTTTGGTGCCGACGATGCTTTTGTAGC
>JAEEGH010016037.1_pt1 | contig 16171 bp, 17 predicted proteins | sample 9134181 | NCBI WGS metagenome assembly JAEEGH01 (sample SAMN16246544, study PRJNA631951) | gut metagenome | biome: gut microbiome; feature: rumen; material: DP-attached | host: Bos | place: Iran: Karaj | collected 2018-10
CAGGCCGCCCACGCAGGCCGAGTTCCGGCAGATACGGCTCGACATCGCCGACTGCTGGCCGAGCGAGAGCTAATTAAGGAGGGTGTCCACCATGAGCCGCAGAAGTCGGAAGAGAGAGTTCGCGCCGGTCAACTCCGGCAGCGTGACGCGCCCTGAGCGCGTCAACCTTCGCTGCACCACTGAGGAGTGCGGGAGGTTCCTGGCGTAGGTCTCGACTCTGCGGCAGCTCAAGGGGAGGCCGCCGGAGCCGATAGCGGAGACGGTGCATCACGTTCTCGTGCCGCTGGCCGAGAAGCTCGTCCGCGCCGTCCGTTTTGGCAGTGCGGCGGAGCAGTCGTCGGCGCGGGTCTACTTCGAGGAGAGGGTACGCAGAGACGACTACATCCGAAACCGCCATGAGCGCTACCAGCAGATGCTGGCGCTTTGAACACCACCAACACACCACCAGGAGGAGGGAAAGATGAGCATACGACCACTAACGGCGCTTCAGAGGAGGGCGTTTTTCATGGGGATTCGCCCGGCCGCGATAGAGGTCGGCGAGGATCCCGAGACCTATCGCAAGCGCATACTAAGGGAGGAGCTTGGGGTCGAGCATCTGGGCGAGGTGTCGCGGAACGGCGGCTTCGACAAGCTCATGTCTCGCATCTGGGCCGATCGTGGCGACTACGAGCGCGCGCTTACCTATTCAAACGGATCGATCGTGCGCCTCGTGCATCTCATTGTCGCCGCAGCCGAGAAGATTGTTGCCTTTTCGCCGGATTACGACGGCACGGCCTACGACTACGTCGTCGGCGTGATGGCGCGGTCGAAGATGTTCGAGACCTTGCCGGCCACCTCGCCAGTCGTGTTCATGCACGAGATGTGCTGGGGTTGCTACAAGGAGGAGCAGCTGAAGCGACTGCTCATGATGCTCAATGCCTATCTATGCCGACTTCGCGCGCGGTGATGGTGAGGATGTATCGGCGGCATTGGGAAGCCCCTTGCAAAGGTCTTGCAGGGGGCTTTCCTTTTGGCTTCTTCGCCCTTGCCTATCTCGGCTCTGCAAGGGATTCTACAATCAAGATGCTTTCTCAACAATTTGAACTTTTCCCGTGTTTCCGCCTTGGTTTGTCGGTGTTTTCTCAAAAAGGCAAGCGCGCACCTGGGCGGCGCGATCGAGTATCCTGGCGGCGGTCGGACGCAATATTTACGCGGTCCAGTCTCGCCTAGTCCCGCCTTTTCTCACCTATTCGCACTTTCTCAACTCGCCCAGCACCGATCAATGGTGTCTTGCCGTGCCATCGTCGATAGCCGAAAGTGCTGTCGACGCGGCAAGACACATTCTGTTTGGCTTTCCTACGACTATACAGTACGTGGTCATCGTCCCCTCCTGATTCACAGTGTCATTAGTGGGCTGTTGCCTGTTGTAGGCTAAACAAGCAAAATCTCCAAAAAATGACGATATTTAGAAAAGAATAAAAACCCTATTGCATTGCGGTGGGGAAAAGTGTATAATTGTGTCAAGAAATGTCAATGAAAGCAGTCGAGAGTGTCGTTGAGTCGACAGGCGTAAGGACAAGTGCCCTAGTAGGACGCTATGACCATGCGCTAGACCCCAAGAAGCGGCTGACCATTCCGAGTGAGTGGCGTGAGCTTATGGGGAATCCCGGCTATATCTACGCTATGCCCGATCGTCGTGAGCGCTGCGTCAATCTGATCCCTATGGCGGATATGGACGTGTGGCTCGACAAGATACGCGCACAGTCGCTCTTTGATCCGGCGATGAATGCGGTGCTTCAGACGATCGGCCAGAACTCGTATCTGCTTTCCTTTGATTCACAGGGACGAATCCGCATCTGCGACAAGCTCCTTCAGTTTGCGAACTTGACGACGACGGTTGCGATGGTGGGTTCGGTTAAGATGATCAAGGTCTGGGATCCGGCTGCGCTGGCGCCGGCCGACGTCGTCGATCAGGCGGCGCTCGATTCGGCAATGTCGGCGTTGCCATTCTGACAGGAGGTGCTACATGCCTGCTGAAAGACATATCCCGGTCTTGTTGAAGGAAACAGTGACGGCGCTTGCCGTGAAGGCGGGCGGTAGGTATTTGGATGGTACGCTTGGAAGGGCCGGTCATGCATCGGCAGTCGTTGACCTAGGCGGCGTTGTGCTGGGCATCGACCGGGACGACCAGGCGCTAGATGAGGTGAAGGCGGAAGGGCGCATTGGCATCGCCGTGGTCAAAGGGAACCACGGTGACCTGGTGCGGATAGCCCTTGAGCACGGATGGAAGAATGTTGACGGAATACTCCTTGACTTAGGCGTGTCGAGTCCGCAGCTCGACGAGGCAGGCAGGGGGTTCAGCTTTCTTCGCGATGGGCCTCTTGACATGCGGATGGATCGGTCGTGCGGCAGAACGGCGGCGGACATCGTGAATGGCGACAGCGTAGAGGGACTTGAGGACATCTTCAAGACGCTGGGCGAGGAGCCTAGAGCGAGGCAGATAGCAAAGGCGATAGGAAGGGCGCGCGGCGAGGGCCGCAGGTTCGAGACTACGAAAGACCTTGCCGACTTTATTGAGGGACTGATCGGACGGCGGGGGGCGCATCATCCGGCAACACGGGTGTTCCAGGCGCTACGCATGGAAGTAAACGACGAGATGGGTGAGCTGGAAAGGGCTCTTGAGGGAGGAATGGAGATTTTGACGAGCGGAGGACGGTTTGCAGTGATAACGTTCGAGAGTCTCACCGACAGGGCAGTGAAGAGGTTCTTCGCTGCACACGTGGGCAGGATGAGGTCGTTGCAGGCTGGCGGCGAAGAGTGGGACGGGGTGCCGCCGAGGGCGAAGGCGGTCACGCGGAAGGCGATTGTCGCGGGGCCGGAGGAGATTCGCGTTAACCCGAGATCGCGTAGCGCAAAGCTGCGCGTGATCGAAAAGGTCTGAAGTTCATGAGCAGAAAAAACCGCAAGATAAGCAAGCGCATGAGCGTCAACACGGCGATTGCGACGCATTTTGGCGCCGTTATCGCGTTTCTTTTTGTGATGGTGATTCTGAATTTGCTTGCGAATTCGAGTTGCCAGCAGCTTGCGAAGACAATCGGCGATGAGGAAAAGGAGCTTGCCAGGCTCGAGGACGCCCGCAACCGCGAGGAGACCCGTTGGCTGGAGATGCAGACGCCCAAGCGCATCGAGAAGGCTCTTCTCGCCAATGGCCTCAAAATGAAGTCGGCTCATGCAACGCAGAATGTGTACATGCGGTCCGACGGTAAGCCGTATCCGGGACAGGTGTCTATCGCCATGGCTATGAAGCGCAATGGCGCGGTGGCGACAGCCCAGGTTGGGAAAGGGCGCTGATGCGCCATGCCGATGCGCGGCGAGAATCTGCGTTTTTGGACGCCTGTCACGCTTCTGGCTGTTTTAGCGGCATACTCCGGGCAGAAACTCGTCCGTTCGCATGTTGATCCGGAGGTCTCTGCTCCGAAGTACGTGTTCGAGCGGAGCCTCCCGGCGCGTCGCGGCTCGATACTCGCCTCTGGCGGCAGATTTGCCCCTCTTGTCAAGTCTGTGCCGCATTGGGAGTACAGACTCGACCCCGTCGCGCTCACTAACGCTGTTGTGCGCAGGCGCGGCGAGCCTCAGCGCCCTAAGGCCGCAATCGTAAAGACAATTGCCGACGCTCTTGGCCTCAAGTACGCCAAAGTGAAGTCGATGGCCAGCGCGGCGCCGACGCGCGGCTGGAGAAGCCAGTTCCTCGCTCTTTCGTCCGATCCGGATGCGCACCGAACGCTTGCCGACTCCACGCTTGTCGCAGGCGTCGCCATTCATGACAAGCAGGTGCGCCAGTATCTGCATGGAAGGTCGATGGCGCACATTCTTGGCTCGGTCAATTCCGAGGGCGTCGGCTCGTCCGGGCTGGAGCTCAGGTTCGACAGGGAGCTGACCGGAACCTCTGGCGTCGTGCGCGGCATGAAGGACGCCCGTGGGCGCGAACTATACGACAAGAGACTCATATCCATCGATCCCAAGCCTGGCGCAGACATATACCTTACCGTCGAGCCCAATGTCCAGTTCGAGACCGAGCAGGCGTTGTCGTGGGGAATGGCCGAGTTCGGGGCAGGCTCCGGCTGGGCGATTGTCATGGATGCGGCCTCTGGCGCGATATACGCCATGGCGTCCTACCCGGACTTCAACCCGCTCTCATTTGGAAGCGCATCGGACTCCGCGAAGATGAATCGGGCGGTCGCATTCAACTACGAGCCTGGGTCGGTGATGAAGGTGCTTACCGTGGCCACTGCTATGGAGTATGATCCGAAGCGGTTCGGGCCTGCTACAGTCTATCGGACGACTCGCGACGACCCAGGCTATTACAAGCTGCCAGGCGACGGTTCGCACGTCTGGGAGCCGACGATGACTCTGAAGGACGCGATTGTGCACTCTTCGAACATTGTCATCGGCAAGCTCGCATACGATATCGGACCGCTTGTCCTCCATGACGGACTAAGGCGCTTCGGCCTGGGCGCGAAGACCGGCGTGGAACTTCCCGGCGAGCAGTACGGAATTCTTCCCGATCCGCGCAAAAGGCAGTGGGATCTCGCTTCGCGTTCGCGCGCCGGAATCGGCCAGTTCGTCGCCGTGACCGCTATTCAGCTCGCCAGCGCCTACCAGGCGATTGCGAACGACGGTGTGCGCATGCAGCCTCACATCGTCTCGCGCATCGTCGGTCCGGGTGGCGAGGAGCTCTTCAGCCACGTTCCGAAGGAGGCTGGGCGCCCGATCTCGCCCGCGACGGCGCGCGCGCTGCGCGACATGATGGTCGGCGTCGCGTCGCCGCAGGGCACCGCACGCCGAGCTGCGATACGCGGCTATTCTGTCGCGGGCAAGACAGGCACGGCTCAGAAGCAGATTCCTGGCGGGAAGGGGTACTTCGCGGGGCTCTACAGGGCCACGTTCTGCGGAATCGTGCCCGCCACCGCGCCGCGCATCGTCGTGCTGGTCACGCTTGACTTCGACAAGAAGACCGTATATCACCAGGGCGGCAACTCCGCCGGCCCGGTGTTCAAGCGCATCGCGCTGGCCTCGATACGCTATCTCGGCATCGCACCCGATCGTCCTGAAGAGCTGGACGAATTCGACTCGGAGGACGAATTCGACAGGATTGTCGACGAAAGAGCGGCCAAATATGGTATAATCCAGGATTGATGGACAAGGCCATTGCGATAGTAGGCATGAGCTGCAGATTCGCCGGGTGCCCGACGCCCTCGGCGTATTGGAACGTCATACGCGAACGGCGCGTGATGCTGACCGCGCCCGGTCCCGAGGCCGAGCTGCCAATCGGGCAGAAAAACGTCTTCAACAGGCCGTACCCTACGCACCTCGGCCAGCTCGGCGATCTCTACGCATGCGTGCCGTCGATGCAGAACTTCCCGCGGCAGGTGAACGCCGGCGAGAACCAGGATCTGTACTTCGCGACGCAGCTTGCGTTCGACGCGCTTGCCGACGCGTCGATAAAGCCGCATGGCCCAGGCCCTATGCGCGGCAGCGTGAGGGTTGGATACGCCCCTCCTTTCAACGCCTCCACCGTGAACTGGCTGCAGCACACGCCGTTCCTCGACCAGACGATGGACATCCTTCGCAGATTCTTCCCCCATGCGCCAGAGGAGGCTCTGGACCGCGTGAAGTGCCAGTTGGTGGAGTCTCTTCCGTCTCCGAACGCCGCGTCGTTTCTGATGGGCGCAGGCTACCGCTTTGCCTCCTGGATCGCGAGGGAGTGCCACTTCTCCGGAGAGGCGACGATAATGGACGGCGGAATGCTCTCGGGCGCCGTGACTATAGAGACGGCAATGGACGATCTCAACTCCGGACGCGTCGACGTGGCTCTTGCGGGCGCGCTCAACCCTCCGCTTTCCCGCGCCTACATCGAGGGCCTTTCCGGCGAAGTCGGCTTCTCCACCATGGCCGAGCTGCACCCGTTCGCCCAGGAACAGCACGGAACCATTCCCGGCGAGGGCGGCGCCTTCTTCGTGCTGAAGCGCCGCCAGGACGCGCTTCGCGACCGCGACAGGATATATGCGCTCATATGCTCTACTGCCATCGGGCACAATCCGGAGGACGATCCATCGTACATCTTCGCCGAGGCCGCGGCGCGCGCCGAGGTGCCCGTGCGCACGATAGGCCTCATCGAGGCGGACGGTTCGGGCATCGCGGTCCAGGAGGCGCGCGAGATTGCCGTCGTCCAGCGCCTGTGGGGCGACCACAAGCCAGGCGGTCCGCTCGTGGGCGTAGGCTCGGTCAAGGGCAATGTAGGGCACACTCTGCGCGCATCAATGTCCGCCGGCATGGTAAAGGCCGCGCTTGCCCTCTGGCACAAGGTGCTGCCGCCGCAGATCGCGCCAGGGCATCCTGCGGACGCGATTTCCAACCTTGGCTCCAGCGCCTACTTGCTCGCCGACGCGCGCCCGTGGATCACGGGCGACAGCTCGTCGCCGCGCCGCGCCGCCGTAATGGGCGCGAACTTCGACTCCGTCGGCCCGTCCGGCGGAAGCTGCGAGGGCCGAAGCGCCGTGATCATACTCGAGGAAGAGCCGGAGGACCGCGCATGAACGAGCTCGTGATCCTTTCCGCGCCCGACGAGAGGGCGCTTGTCGCGGAGATGTCGCGCCTGATCGCGTTCATAGACCGCGTGCCCGACGTGTCGCTGGTCGACGTGGCGTACACGTGCTCTCTGACGAAGGGTGCGAGCGTCATCTCGCTTGTCGTCGAGGACGTCGCGGGGCTCAGGGCCAGACTGTCGTCCGCGCTGGCCAGAATCGAGTCTGGCAGTTCGCGCCGCGTGCGCGACAAGAGCGGCACATACTACTTCCGCGACCATCTGCTTGGCGGCGGCAGAGGGCTGCTCGCGTTCGTCTACCCGGGCGTGATGAGCTTCTATCCCGACATGCTCCGCGACCTTGCCGTGGAGCATCCGGAATGCAGGGACGTGTTCGACGAGCTGGAGGAGGCCCTCTCGGGCAACGAGGAGTTCACGCCGTCCTCCTTCATCTTCCCTCCCGCGCCGTACTACCGCCACGACGCCGACATCTACTCGTCCGGCGCGTACGCCCAGGCCCTCGTCGCGACGTATACGGGCTGCGCGGCTCTGACCCGCCTGCTGATGAAGGGCGGCGTGCGCCCTGACGGAGTCGTGGGCTTCGCCGGCGGCGACCTCGCGGCCATGATGAGGTCCGGCGCGGCCGGCGTCGAGCCTTCGCGTCCCGAACGTGTCAGCGTCATACGCGACATATACCGCATAGTGCACAAGGCCGTGAACCATGGCGGGCTGCCGCGAGCTGCGATGGTGTCGGTGCTCCTGCACCATCCGGGCGAGATCGACGAACTGGTGCGCGGCTTCCCGCCGGACAAGGTCATGCTCGCCGTCGACTTCTCGCCTCGGCAGAAGACATACGCCATTGCGCCCGACTTCGAGAAGGAGGCGATGGCGGCGTTCGCGGCGGCCGGCGTCCGCACTATGAAGCTGTCCCTGGACCGCCCCTTCAACACGCCTCTCTGCGAGTCCCTGGTGCCCGCGGTGCGCAAGTTCGCCAAGGCGTGGATGAAGCGCAAGCCGATCTACGAGATCTACTCCTGCGCGACCGCAAGGAGGCTCGAGTCGGGCACAAGGCCCGCGAGGGAGGACACGGCGCGCCGCTGGGCCAAGCCGGTGCTCTTCGAAGAGACGATCAGGCGCATGCACGAGGACGGCTACAGGGTCTTCCTCGAAGTCGGCCCGCGCGGACTCATGACCGCGGCGATCGAGGACACTCTTCGCGGCATGGAGCATGCGGCCATCGCCATGGACTCCATTCACCGGCGCGGCGTGCTTCAGCTCCACCACGCCATCGGCCAGCTCGTGGCCCTCGGCGCGCAAATGGACATCTCGGCCAGTTTCGTGCGCCGCAACGCCCGCAGGCTTGACTTCGACGCGGCGCTTTCGCTAGAGGTCCGCAAGGACGCGGAGATGCGGCTGTCGCGGTCGTTCCCGAGGCTCACTCTTCTGTCCCGCGAAACGGCGCTTTCCGCAGCGAACTTCCTGATGGAGCCAAGAGGACGCGGCGTCAAGGCGGCGCAGCGCGCGGCGGCGGTGGCGCAGCAGGCCCGCCGCCAGCGCCAGTTTGACTTCGGCGCAATGAACCCGCTCGTCTCCGACGCCGACACGCTGTCGTCCAGCCCGGGCGTTTCGGTGGAACTGACAAAGGTCTTCAAGATATCGGAGCTGCCGTTCCTCGGCGACTATGCGCTCGGCACAAGCCAGCTCTCCTACTCCGACCCGAATCTCAAGGGCCTCATACTGCTTACGATACCGGTTGGCGCCGAGATAATGGCCGAGGCCGCGGCGTCCGTCGTGCCGAACAGGACTCTCGTCCGGATCGAGGATTTCTCGTGCAGGCGCATGGTCTCCTTCCGCAGCGGCGAGCTCAGGCTGTTTGTCCGGGCCGAACGCGTCGCAGCCGCCACGCCCGGCGAAATCGCCGTCAAGGTGCAGCTTCGCGACGATGCGCCGAACGCGGCGTACACCTGGCCTGTGATGGAGGCGACCTTCGTGCTCGCCGTCTCGCCGCCGCCTCAGTCGCCTGCGTCGGTCGACCCTCTCGTCAAGCCGAGAAGCGTCCACTGGTCTGGCCGCGACGTGTATCCGGTTAGGCTCTGCGCGGGCAAGCGGCTCAGAGGCGTCACTTTCGTCGAGGCGTGGAGCGAGTCGGGCCTGGACTACGAGATCACCGTGCCGCCGCTCGCCGGAAGCGTCGTGTTCACCCGCTTCCCGCTCTGGATCGTCAATCCGCTGCTCATGGAGATCGTCGTCAGCGGCTTTTCCCTCTGGCGAAGCCACGAGCGGTTCTCGGGCGCGTTCTCGTTCCCGTTCCGCATGCGCAGGATGTCCATGACCGGCCCGGCTCCGGCCGAGGGGGCGCAGCTGAAGTGCTACCTCAGGCTCACCGGCGTCACGCCCAAGAGCCACCTATGCGACATAACAGTGACGGACGGCAACGGCAAGGAGCTCGCGGCAATCGCCGGATGGGAGGAGCTTACCGAGCGCGTGCCCGTCGAGTACCGCGAGTTCGTCATGCAGCCCGCGCTGAGCTTCCTCACCCAGTCCCTCGACTCCGAGACTCTCGGTGATCCGGCGACGGACGTCTCGTCGGCGTTCGTAACCGACGTGCCCTACGCCATCTTCGAGCGCAACGAGGAGCTGTGGCTCAGAATCTTCTCGCGGATCGTCCTGGGCGGCGCCGAGCGCAAGGACTTCGGCGACATGACAGGCTCTACTTCGAGACGCACCGAGTGGCTCTTCGGGCGCATCGCGGCAAAGGAGGCCGTGCGCCGCTTCCTCAAGGACTACTACCAGGCTCGCTGGAGCGACGCCGACATACAGATATGGGCGGACGACTCGGGCAAGCCGCATGCGCTGGGCGAGTGGAGCGAGTTCCTGGCGACCAAGCTCGACATCGCGATCGCCCACACGTCTCAGTTCGTGGTCGCGGTAGCCGCCGCGAACGCGCGTGTGGGCGTGGACGTCGAGTCCACGTCGCGCGATCTGTCCGAGGAGTTCACCGCCGGCGTCTTCACTCCCGAGGAGCTCGAACTCGCGGCCGGGGCTCTGAACCCGTCTCTTGCAGTAATCCGCTTCTGGTGCGCGAAGGAGGCCGTCTCGAAGGCTCTCGGCACCGGCATCCGCTACAGTCCGAAGGAGATGGTCGTCACGAACTACCAGCCGGACGGAGGCGTCCTGACGATGCGCCTTCAAGGCGCGTGGGTCGAGGCGTTCAAGGCCTTCAAGGGGCGCGACATCAACGTGACGGTCAAGACCGTGCACGACCACGCGCTTGCCACGTGCTTCGTGCCGGCTTCGCTCTTCTCCCAGGACTGACCTCCCCCGCTGTCGCGTCGCAGTACGCGTCTGCGTCAGATTTGCCGCGACGATGGCGCTGTACGAAGGAGAACCGGGGCGAACGGGTCGTCGAACTCGCGGCAAAGCGTGTTAAACCTAAGCGTCGCAATTGAAAGGCCGCGATCGTGATTGCGGCCTTTGTTTTCAGTGGGATGATGCGTCTGCGGCTTTCACCATGTGGGTGAAAAGAAAACTCTTAGCAATGTCGCCATCACGAAATTCGTTGCAAAGCTTGACAAGCATTCGGATTGTTCGATTGAGATAAAAGGAGACATTGTAGATCTCAGGCAGCAGGAGTACAGGGGAAAGCGGATTTTCCTGCAGATAACCGATGGATCAGGATACAAGGTCATCACAAAGGTCGATCTTGGCGTCCACGCGAAGATTGAAGTCGCTCAGCGTGATTTTAAGTTTGACATTGTAACTGACGCAAAGAGCGTCAAGCTCCTTGCGAACTCGAAGGAGCAGATTTTCGCCGAGAAGATGAAGAGCTTCCTGCGACTGGGAACGCTTTCTAGCCGATATAAAGATGTCTTTGACATGTACTATCTGATTGGCAGAATGAATCGCGCGACACTCAGAGAGTATTTCGGCCTTTATGTCTATCGTGACAAGAAGATGCGAGAGAGGGACCCCGAAGCGATTGTTGCCCGTCTGTCTGCGGTGTTTGAAGACACGACATTCAAGTTCAAGAGGCAGCTTCGTAATAAGAAGTTTGCCTGGCTGAGTGTCGCCCCAGCGGTTGCTACTAAGGCCATCCTTGATTTCATTCTTACTATTCGCTAAGCGTCTCGTGATATAATCGGACAATTTCCACAGAATAAATCAGCAGCGGTTTTCGTAAAAGACATATTTTTGCCATTTTGACTTATGGCATTGCCAACACTATACCGAAAATGGTATACTATTGGCCGTGACATACTATAACCAGATATTTGAAGAAGCAATAGGCAATTACGGAATCATTTCCTCTGCGCGAGCAAGGGAGATCGGGATTCCGTCCATTGAGCTGGTGAAACTGGCAAAGCGTGGTCGTCTTCGTCGGCTTGGTTATGGCGTGTACAAGCTTGTCCATTATTCGCCGGCTCCGGACGGACTGGATGCGTATGCAGACTCCGTTGCGCTTGTGGGCGACGGGGCATATCTCTATGCGCAGTCCGTCCTGGCAATGCACCATCTTTGCCCGACGAATCCTGCGAGAATCTATGTCGCAACCCCCAAAAGGTGCAGAAGGGCCCTTGGCGATGGCATAGTTGTCGTCGACGAGAGGCTGTGTGACGAAATCGAATGGTACGACGGTATCCCATCCCAGACTGTGGCGGACGCGATAAGGGCATCTCGCGGCGTGGTGATGGACGACCGGCTTGTCGAGGCCGTTGACACGGCATTGCGCAAAGAGTTGATAGATAGGGAGACTTCAAGGAAAATCAAAAAGGAACTTCATGGATAAACGGCCAAATAGCAAGGTGAATCTGGATCGTGCCATTCAGCGTATCTACGGCACAGGCGCGAAATACGTGGAGATTCGCTCCATGATAGCGAACACGATTGTCGGGCAGTTTCTGCCGGAGGGCGTAATTAAGGGTGGTAGCGCACTCCGTGACCTGTTCCGTTAATGCCGCTGACGCATCAAGTGGCGCAGAAGCTGCACGGGTTGTCTGACATCGGCGGGAACCGGGCGCACGACTTAATTGATCTGCAGCTCATTTTTGCCCATGGAGGCGTCGATCTCGCGGAAGTTCATCGCATAGCGAAACGACTCTTCGCCAACCGCCGTCGTCAGGCTTGGCCACCAAGAATTGTCAAGGGTGACAATTGGGAGTCTCTGTATGCTGACGCAAAGGGAAATATTGACGTGCTTCCGACCTGTGACGAGGCCGTCAAATGGGCCAACGAACTCATTGCCCGTATCGACAACGCCTAAAAGGATTTGCTTTTGAAAATCTCATCGTTAACCATTATGCAGAACTGCTGCCGTATTTGCATCTTGAAGATTCGTTGATCTATTCGGCAGCGCCATACCGCAAGAATGGTGCGAAGGGTGTTGGATACCAAATCGATTTGCTGTTGCAGACGAAGCGTTCGCAGTGCGTGGTGGAAATCAAGAGGAGAACCAGTATCAAGAAAAGTATCATAGACGAGGTTGCTGCCAAAATCGCAAAAATGAAAAAGTCCCCTGGCATGTCGATTCGCGCGGCCCTTGTCTATGACGGGAATCTGGCTGAAACCGTTCCATCCGACGGCTATTTCGACGCCATCATACCATTCAGGCGACTGCTCGGGATATGATCGTTCTGCCGCGCAGAACGCTTCGCGCCGCGAGGCGAGGCGTCGCTCGACACCAAGCGCGGCAGATTTGTCGCGGCGGTGAGAAGGTGTGATTTCCGTTGTCGGCTTCAACATGACTGTTGCAATCTGGTGTGGCAATCAGGCGTGACCTTTTGTCTCTGAGCTGCATGGCCTTGGCTCGTCCATCAACTGCCTTGGCCGTCGCGTCGCTTCCTACACCACCCGCGACGCTCGTCGTCCGAAAATCTACGTAGCGGAAATAACGCCGGTGAAAAGCCCACTTGTCGGGAGAAGAAAAAATATAGTATAATATTCGCACAAATAGTGAGGATTATTATCAGTGGATGATAAAGAACAAACAGGAAAGCGCGAAAATCTTGCCCGGTGGGTACATGGGCGGCTCATTTCGGGTCGGTCTACATTCACTTTAGAAGAGGCAATGTCCGCAACATCGTTGCGTCATCCGGCAATTGCGCTTGCCTTGCATCGGCTCAAGGTGCGGAAATTGATTGTTTCGCCGATGCGTGGCTTTTATGTCTGCGTGCCAGATCGTTATCAGCTTCGCGGCGAAGTGCCGCCCAGTTTCTATGTGGATGACCTTATGCGACATCTGGGGCGCCGGTACTATCTTGGATTGACTAGTTCGGCTGCGATTTGGGGTGCGGGACACCAGCGCATCCAGAAGGACTTCGCGGTTGTCACCTTGCCGCGTATGCGTGGAGGCGGTCTTGCGCATGGCATGCTCCGCCTCGTCTATCGTGAGCAGATGCCAGAGACGCATATCGTCATCCGCAATGCCGATGGAGGAGTCGTGCGATTTGCAGATGCGGAGCTGACAGCCTTTGACCTGGTGCGGCATGCCGACTTGGTCGGCGGAATGTCTTCGGCGGCTACGATCCTTGCTGAATTGCTTGAGTCGGTTGACTTCGCCGCTTCGTCCGATCTTGGCGCGTTCGTGCCGTGCGTTGTCTGGCAGCGCCTTGGCTACATCTGCGAGGAAGTTCTCGGAGAGAACGAAAAGGCGGATGTGCTTTACCGAGTTTGGCGGTCGCTTGGCCTGCGAACCGTCAACACGCCGCTAAGCCCTTTTGAGCGGAACCATGACGGGGCGTTGAATCGTCGTTGGCATGTCAAGGTCAACCTGAACCTGGAGTTGGATGATTTATGATAGCCGAGCGCTACATCACGGAGTGGAGCGACAACTTCCCTTGGACCAAAAACTCGTTTGTCGAACAGGACATGGTGATCTGCCGTGCGCTGGTGGATATCTTCAGCGATCCGTATCTCTCTAATGCGCTGGCTTTTCGCGGCGGTACGGCAATCCATAAACTTCATTTTAGCCCTCAGGTGCGCTATAGCGAGGACATCGATCTCGTGCAGGTGGAGCCGGGACCAGTGAAACCAATCACGGAGCGGCTTAGTGAAGTGTTGTCCTGGCTGCCTCGCATGACGTCGGAGATACGGCGTTTTGGCTTTCGGATGAAATTCCGCTACGAGAGCGAGATTGCGCCGATAGAACCGATGCGTCTCAAGGTGGAAGTGAACACGTTCGAGCATTTCTCCGTCCTGGGATATGTCATGATCCCGTTTTGCATGAAGAGCAGTTGGTACTCAGGAACGTGTGAGCTTAAGACATATTCGCTTAACGAGCTAATGGGGACTAAGCTTCGCGCGCTCTACCAGAGGAAGAAGGGGCGTGATTTGTTTGACCTTCACCTTGCGCTTTCTCGCGTTGACTTGCCGACGGTTGTGCGTGTTTGGCGCGAATACATGGGATTCCGTGGCGGCGAAATTCCGACGGCTAAGCAGTTTATCCTGAATATGGACGAGAAGATGCGTCTGAACGACTATCTGGGTGACGTTGATCCACTCTTGAGGCGCGGGGTCACGTTCAATCCCCATGAAGCCTACTCGGCATTCAAGGAGATTGTCTTGCCGCACATCTGAATCTCCTCAGAAAGTTATCTAGACAACCGAGGCCTTGTGGCAGTTTATTTGGTGTACTTCACATGAAGGGTAAAATGGTGCGAGGAGACGCTTGCCGACGCGCTTGAGTTCTCGCTGATGACCGACTTCCACGACCGGTTTCTCATTATCGACAACATCGAGCTGCATGGCCTTGGCTCGTCCATCAACTGCCTCGGCCGTCGCGTCACTTCCTACGCCACCCGCGACGCGAAGGAGATCGCCAAGCTGCTGGAGATGGTGTCATGATTGCTGCTGGAGAATAGAATCGCAACCCCTGTGAAATGGGTAGCGTCGAAAATCAGAAATCAACGCCTTTTGTCATGAAAATGTGATTTGAGGGAGGATATTCGTCGCGAAAATGTGAGGACAGTTGATGTTATTCGTCGTAAAAATGTGATGCGTACTTGCGTACTGATCGGAATATTTGCTATAATATATGCCTAAAGGCATAATTATGCATAGAGATTGTTTAGAACAGATTGTGCAATGGAAAGGCAAGCGAAATAGAAAGCCGCTCGTCTTAATGGGTGCACGTCAGGTCGGCAAGACATGGCTTATGGAGGAATTTGCGCGACGTGAGTTTCCCAAAGACCATGTTCTCGTGAATTTCATGCGCAAGCGGTCGCTTTGCGAACAGCTTAAGAATGGGGACATTGACCCCGCGTCTCTTGTCCGTCTGTTGCAGACGGCAACGGGAAAGCTGATTATCCCAGGTAAAACGCTGTTGATACTTGACGAGATACAGGAGTGCCCAAGCGCACTTACGGCGTTGAAGTTCTTTCAGGAAGACATGCCGCAACTTGCGGTCATGGCAGCGGGGTCGCTTCTTGGCCTGTCGTTTGGCGCGAACAAGGACGAAGACGGGCAAACCAAGCCAGAGGAGCGCAGAGAGTCTTTCCCCGTCGGCAAGATAGACAGGCTGAATGTCTATCCACTGACGCTCTCCGAGTTCATGCGGGCGAATGGCAAGGAAGCCATGGTCAATGCGATTGAGGCCGGGGATTGGAAGTCTGTCGAGGCGTTGTCCGGAGAATACGAGATGCTGCTGAAGAACTACATGGTCGTCGGTGGCATGCCAGAGCCGGTAAATTGCTGGGTGGAGACATCTTCTCTGGCGGAGGCCAGGCGGATTCAGCGACGAATGTTGCTTGACTATGACGACGACTTCAAGAAGCATGCGCCCATTGATCTTCTGCCGAAGATCCGCCTGCTCTGGAACAATATTCCGTCGCAACTAGCGAAGGAAAACGGCAAGTTCATCTACTCTGCGCTGAAGTCGGGCGCACGTGCACGGGAGTACGAGGTGGCCGTTGAATGGCTGAGGGATGCTGGCATGGTATACAAGTTGTACCGGGCATGTCCTCCGCGTCTGCCGCTTCCGCATTACGCCGACTTGGGTGCTTTCAAGCTTTTCATGCATGACGTGGGGCTCTTGGGCGCGATGAGCCACCTTGAGCCATCTGTCGTTCTCGATGGCAACTCCCTGTTCACGAATTTCAAGGGCTCGCTGACAGAGCAATTCGCAATGCAGGAGCTTGTTGCCGATGGCATCGTTTCGTACTATTGGACCCCTGACGCAGGAATATCGGAGGTGGATTTCGTTGTTCAGGGCTCGAGAGCTGTATATCCAGTCGAAGTGAAGTCCGCCACGAACACAAAGGCGAAAAGTCTCAAGGTGTATATGGACGCCTACAATCCTCCTTTTGCCGTCAAGTCGTCGCTCAAAAATTATTCCGGTGCAGGATCGGTGCGTTCCGTGCCGCTGTATGCACTTGGCCTGTTGCTTGGCCGTATGATTGGATAGTCAACTGCCTCGGCCGTCGCGTCACTCCTCGCACCACCCGCGACGCGAAGGAGATCGCCAAGCTGCTGGCAATGATGCCATGAGCGCTGCCGCGCAGAACGCTTCGCGCCGCGAGGCGAGGCGTCGCTCGACACCAAGCGCGGCAGATTTGTCGCGGCGGTGAGAAGGTGTGATTTCCGTTGTCGGCTTCACCATGACTGTTGCAATCTGGT